>PDWJ01000150.1_pt1 | contig 102080 bp, 89 predicted proteins | sample 1430881 | NCBI WGS metagenome assembly PDWJ01 (sample SAMN01162460, study PRJNA174530) | Oral metagenome, whole genome shotgun sequencing project. | biome: Marine environment; feature: Marine mammal; material: Swab sample of the gingival sulcus; isolation source: swab sample of gingival sulcus...
CTTGGCGGAATTCGTCCGTCCGTTTCAGTCCCATAGTCAGTCTCCTTTGTTGCAGTAAATGCTATCAAAGGAGCGGCATCAAACCGCGACAGGTCCAATCTCGGGCGCGGGGGGCTGCGGCGCCGAGTCCGGATGCGAGGCTCTTCTATCCTTATGACCGGGGCAAGTCTTTCTTAATCCGGATCTTTATGGATATCGTACTCGGCCGGGTGACCGGAGGTAGCCGTGTAGGAACTTCTCCCATGGCTGTTCAAGTAGGACGTCATCGACCGAAAAGCCTATCGCTAATCGCAAAGAAAAGAATCTTTATAAAACAGTCGATTACATTCGACTGGTGAAGAAAGCCACTGGATTTAGCCGTTTTCCACGACTCGTCGAAGAGAGATGAACCCAATCTCCTCTTTGACACCAACAAGGTCGCGAGAAGGACCTGTCGCCGGGATCTCTGGCGGCTACAGCATAACGGCAGGCATATGACCCAAGCATCACCGCGAGCATTCAAAGAAGCAATACCCGCCTTGGCGGACATGAAGCCGCGAGTGCGGGTCAACGTAGTGGTCGAACTCACGGGGTTGAAGCGTCGAACAATCACCGACTTGGCGTCGAGGGGCAAAATTCCCGGCGCCGTCAAACACGGCGAGATTTGGACATTTGATCAAGACACACTCGCTCTCTGGCTCACAAAGGGAAACCAATGGCAAGTAACATCTACAAACCCAAAAACAGCAAGAATTACTACTTCCGAGTCTCTATTGACGGAAAGGAATACCGGGAGTCGCTTCGGACAAATTCTAAGCGGGTCGCGGAAAAGAAAGCGCGAGGCAGGATCAAAGAACTGAAAGGGAAGGCCAAGCGAGGCGAGGCCGACTGGCTCTTCCATGCCGGCTTTACAGGCTTCTACGACAGCCTGGAGCATTTCGATCCCGACCATGGATGGTCCGCGAACACCCGCACAAGGTATCAAACAAGCCTACGACAGATCGGTCTGACGCTGTTGGAGGTCTTTGAAGAGCGGGGCGAGAATGTTGAATTGGCCGGAGCATGGGAAGTGGATCTGAAAACCATTTCGGAATTTGTTGCTATGCGAAAGGATGCTGGAGCTTCAATCGCGACGATCAATCGCGACCTCACCGCTTTCAATCATCTCATGAGTTATATCAAAAACCTGGGCTGGATCGAAATAAATCCAGTTCGGCAATTTGAGAAGACCGGAATGAAGGAAAGCCTGCCGGACATCGTACTCCCCACCGATGAGGCTATCCAAAAGCTGGGATGGCGGGCACCGGGCACACTCTGCTTTTTCCCGGGCTTCCTTGACGCAACCGGGGGGCGTGTTACAGAGATGTCGATGATCAAATGGGCGGACTTGAAAGGTATGGAAAATCCGGTCGAAGGCCATGTTACGCTGACCTTACGACACACGAAAGGCCGCAAGATCCGGACCATCACTCTGCGCCAGCAGGCGATCGACATTCTGCTGCAGATCCGCCGCTCCAATAGCTCGCCATATATCTTCTGGAACAAGACCGAGGAAGGCTACTATCGTAGCGCGGCAAACCTGTTCTGGGACTATGCTCAGGAGACAGATTTCGGTGCCCGCCTCCACGATATCCGCCACAAGTTTGCCATTGAGCGACTTAAGGAAGGCTGGTCGGTCTATCGCGTGCAACGATATATCGGACACGGGTCGGTGAAGACCACCGAGCGCTATTACTTTCGCTACCTCACTCAGGAGCAGCAACTGATCGCCAATGCCGACGGCAATATCGGTCTATAGCGCAGACTTGCCCGAGTTGACGAAAGCCCCGCCCAAAACGGCGGGGCTTTCGTCGTTCGGGATGGGCGCAAAGGGCATCGATCAAGCAAAGTTTGGCAGCGTCACGGCATAGTCGGTGCATGCGGTGACGCAGGAACACGGCATAGTATGCCGACTTCTACTTTATCCAAAGGGATGAGGGGTTAGCCACACTTGGCCGTGAAACCAAACTATCTTAATATCTTAGTGGCGGAGAGACAGGGATTCGAACCCTGGGTCCCCGTGAAGGGACAACGGTTTTCGAGACCGCCCCGTTCGACCACTCCGGCACCTCTCCGCGGGGGCGGGGGATAAAAGCCATAGGTTGCAGGGTGAAACAGTTGAAAATACGAGGTTCCATCATGAAACGCCTGCGCCTTTGCGGGGTTGTTCCGGGTCTTCTGGCTCTGACCGTCCTGATTTTTCTGCACCCGGCCCATGCTGCCGGGCGGGATCGGGTCGAGGCGTTCCTTGAGGTGACCGGTTTCGGTGTTGCGCTTGATTCGATTGCGCTTTCCGCGTCCGACGCGCCCTCCATGCTGGGGCGGGAGCCGGGGGATTTCGGCCATGACTGGACCCGGGTCAGCCGCGAAGTGTTCGATACGGGCGTGATGCGCAGCATGGCCCTGGGGTTTCTTGAAAATGCCCTGACAGAAGAGCTTCTGGATCACGCGGCGGGGTTTTATGCCTCGGATCTGGGTCGGCGGCTGGTCGAGGCGGAAAACATCGCCCACATGGATGACAATGACGAGGCCAAGCGCAAGGATGGCGAGGAAATCGTGGCCGGATTGCTGAAACAGGGCTCGCCCCGGTTGGAGTATCTCAAGCGCATGAACACGGCAATTGACAGCTCGGACACCGCCGTGCGCGCGGTTCAGGAGATCCAGGTGCGGTTCCTGATGGCGGCGGCCAGCGCGGGAGTGATTGACCTCAGGTTGGATGAACCGGCCCTGCGCGCGGTGATGAAGGAAAACGAAGGTGACATGCGGCGGCAGATGGCGGTTTCGGCGCTGGCCAATGCGGCGCATGTGTATCGCGCGTTTTCCGACGCGGATATGCGTGCCTATGCCGAGGCGCTGGAGGATGAGCGGATGCAACAGGTCTATGAATTGATGAACGCGGTCCAGTGGGAAATCATGGCGAACCGGTTTGAAGTGCTGGCCCATCGCATGGCCAATCTGCATCCGGGGCAGGACCTGTGAGGGGGCTGGGCGCGGCGCTGACCGTTTTTGTCCTGTCCGCTTCGTCGGGGCTGGCCCAGTTGCAACAGGCGCAACCAGCGTTGCCGGCGCAACCGGTGCAATCGACACAATCCACGCAGCAGGCCCCCGCGCACCCACCTGCGCAACCTGCGGAACACACCGCGCGGGCGCAGCTTTACGATGCGCTTGGCCTTCCGGCGATCATCGAGGTGATGCATCAGGAGGGCGCGCAGTTCGGTGCCGATCTGGGACAGGATTTCCTGGGCCATGATCCGGCGAAGGGCCATCCGGTCTGGGCGGCGCGGGTGGCGCGGATTTATGACCGTGACGCCATGCTGGCCTCGGTTCGTGCGGCCTTGGACAAGGAACTGCCCGAGGCGGCGATTGCCCCGCTGCTGGCTTTTTTCACCGACGAGGTTGGGGCGCGGATTATTGAACACGAACTGCTGGCCCGCCGTGCCTTTCTGGATCAGGGGACCGAAGACACCGCCCGCGCCGGGTTCAGGGCCGCGCGGGACCGTGGCGAGCGGACAGAGCGCATCGCCCTGATCCGCGCCTATGTCGCGGCCAATGATCTGGTGGGGTATAACGTGGCCGGGGCGCTGAACTCGAACCTGCGGTTTTACCAGGGGCTTGTGGAAGGCGGGGCATTCGAGATGAGCGAAGAGGACATGCTGCGCGACGTCTGGGAGCAGGAAGAAGAGACCCGCACCGATACCGATGAATGGTTGATGGCCTATCTTCTGACCGCGTACGATCCGCTGGCGGATAGCGATCTTGACGCTTACGTGACCTTGTCCAGAAGCGCAGAGGGCAAGGCGTTGAACCGGGCGCTGTTTGCCGGGTTCGATGCCATGTATGGCGATATTTCTTATGCGCTGGGGCTTGCCATTGCCGTTGAAATGCGCGGACAGGATCTTTGATCCGGGCAACAGGCTGATCACGGGTCATCGGGTGTAAAGGAATATGACGCGCAGCAATTTCGCATACGAAGATTGTATCGCTTCGCGTGCGAAAGACATTGCTATGACCCTATCGCCCAGTCTCGGGGGCAGATGGTGGGTTTTGTCGCAAGCCATCACAAGCTGACCCGCCAGGCCTATGTGTCGGTGAGCACAGGAAATATTGGCAGGTATTTCAAATCGCGCGGGTCGTTAAAGCGTCCTGCCAAAAACCTGACTCACGGGTTTTCGGCAGGACGCGCGAAACACATAGATGTCGCGCTGCGTTCGCCTTTTTCCCTGTCTCAGGTTAAAGGTCGAACGCTTTAGCGGGGTTCTTTATGGTGGGGGGGCTCCTGGCAGATGATGCGCCACGGGTTTCTCAAATCCGGCGCGCTGTGAACGGGCGAAGACCTGCCCCCCAGTGGTTTTTGATTCGGTCAGGGCACCGACCGGATTCTGGGTGTTCACAGGTGACGGAATCGCCACGTGACACCCCGCGCAGGATACGTTGTCGCACTATCGGGCCATGGAGAGCTTTACCCTTCTGTGCAGCCCCGCTGACTTGGGCCCGCTGACTTGGGACGGCGCAGAATTGGCCACGAGGGCGCGGTGCGCCCGGGGGGGCAGTTGCCTCGGGAAGAGACACGAATTTTAGCTAAAATTCGTATATCATCTGGACTTCAATGTAACACACCAGGTCCCCGGTTCTGTTTCAATCTAGGTCGGGGCGAGGTCCGGGTTTCGGGAAATTCGCCTTCTGTCATGAAAACGTTACATAGCTGTCACAAAAGCATTGCGTAACGGGCTTAGGTCCGGCCCCAAGGTTTCCCGGGGATGGGGAGCCATTGATCGTTACCCAGGAGCTGGAATATGACATCCATGAAACTGACCGCCTCGGCCGTCGCAATCGCGGCCATTTCGGCCTCTGCTGCAACTGCACGTGACAACGTGCAGGTCGCCGGGTCGTCCACCGTGCTGCCCTATGCTTCGATCGTTGCCGAAGCCTTTGGCGAAAATACCGATTTCCCGACCCCGGTGGTTGAATCGGGCGGGTCTTCGGCGGGGCTCAAGCGGTTCTGTGAAGGTGTTGGCGAGAACACCATTGACGTGGCCAACGCCTCGCGCAAGATCAAGGACAAGGAAATCAAGACCTGCGCCGAAAACGGTGTGACCGACATCATAGAGGTACGCATCGGCTATGACGGAATCGTCTTTGCCTCGCAAAAGACCGGTCCGGCCTATGCAGCCTTTGAACCCATCGACATCTTCAATGCTCTGGGTGCCAAGGTGATGGTGGACGGCAAGCTGGTCGACAACCCGCACCAGAAATGGAGCGATTTCAACGCCGACCTTCCCGCCGAAGAGATTGTCGGCTATATCCCGGGCACCAAGCACGGCACCCGTGAAGTGTTTGAAAAGAAGGTCCTGCTGGCTGGCTGTAAAACCTCGGGTGCCTATGACCAATATCTGGCCATCGCCAAAGGGGACAGCGAGAAAGCCAGAAAGAAAGCCGCCAAGAAAGCCTGCTATGGTGTGCGTGCGGATGGCAAATCGGTGGATATCGATGGCGACTACACCGAAACTCTGGCCCGGATCGACGCCAACCCCGCCGGGATCGGTGTGTTTGGTCTGGCTTTCTATGAAAACAACACCGACAAGCTGAAAGTGGCCACCGTGTCCAACGTTGTGCCGTCGACCGACTCGATTGCAACCGGGGAATACCCGGTGTCGCGCCCGCTCTACTTCTATGTGAAGAAAGCGCATATCGGTGTGATCCCGGGCCTCAAGGAATACGCTTCCTTCTTCGTGGCCGAAGAGCTGGCCGGTCCTGATGGTCCGCTGGCCGAATACGGTTTGGTTGCGGATCCCGAGCTGGAAAAAACCCAGGAGCTGGTCGAAGACGAAGCCACCATGGACTCGAACATGTAAACCGGGAGATCCCGGCGGGGCGGCATTTTTCGCCGCCCCAACCCTCCTTTTAGGACCTTTACCCTGCACACCCGAACGGAGCCACCATGTCCGCTTTCTGGCTTTTCCTGACCATCCTGGGGCTGTCTGCTCTGGGCTTTTTGCTTGGCCGTGGCCGGGCGCTGGCCTCGGCGGGGGGGGATGCGCGCGCGCTGCATTCGCGCCCGCATTATTACGGCGTGAATGTTGCCCTGATGGTGATCCTGCCTGCGCTGACGCTGATGGCGCTCTGGACCGTAGTCCAGCCGCTGGCGATCAAGGCCAATGTGGCCCAGACGATCCCGGCGGAACTGATCCCCGAGGGCGGATCGCTCGATCTTGTCATGACCGATGTGCGCAACGTGGCCGAAGGGCTGGACAAGGCCGTGCGCGCAGGTGTGCTGAGCGAAAATCAGGCCCGTTCTGTCCGGTCAGAGTCCACTGACATTCGCGCCCGGCTGGGCGAAGTGGGCGTGGCGCTTGGGTCGGATGTCCATCCCCAGGTGTTGAGCGGCGCGCAACGTTACCGCGCGCTGGACCGGGCCGGGGAGTTGTGGAAAACCATTCTGGTCATCGCGGCCGCTCTTGGCGGGCTGGGTTTTGCCTATCTGCGCACGACACGCGGGTTTCGCGCCCGCAACGTGGTGGAAAACATCACCCGCTACGTGCTTGTTTTTGCTGCGCTGATTGCGATCCTGACCACCGTGGGCATCTTTTTCGCGCTGATTTTCAACACCGTGGAGTTCTTCCGCACCTATAACTGGACCGATTATCTGTTCGGGACCACATGGCAACCCCATTCGGGCGGTGGCCGGGACCAGCCGCTGGGTTTGATCCCGCTGCTGTGGGGCACGCTTTACGTGTCGCTCATTGCCCTTGTGGTGGCCGTGCCCATTGGCCTGTTTGCCGCGATTTACCTGTCGGAATATGCCACGCCAAAGGTGCGCGGCACGGTCAAACCGCTGCTTGAAATCCTCGCCGGGATCCCGTCGATCGTTTACGGGCTGTTTGCGCTTCTGACGGTTGGGCCGCTGTTGATGACCGTGTTTGGCGGCGGTGGGCTGGGCTGGATGCAGGGGGCCTCTTCGGTGATGACCGCCGGGCTTGTCATGGGCATCATGCTGATCCCCTTTGTCAGCTCGCTTTCCGATGACATTATCAACGCCGTGCCCCAGGCGATGCGTGACGGATCGCTTGGCCTTGGCGCGACCAAATCCGAAACCATCAAACAGGTTGTGTTGCCCGCCGCGCTGCCCGGTATTGTCGGTGCGATCATTCTGGCCGCGTCCCGCGCCATTGGCGAAACCATGCTGGTCGTGTTCGGGGCAGGGGCTGCGGGCAAGCTGTCCATGAACCCGTTCGAGGCCATGACCACCGTGACCGCCAAGATCGTCAGCCAACTGACCGGCGACGCGGATTTCACCCAGCCCGAAGTGCTGGTGGCCTATGCGCTTGGCACCACGTTGTTCGTGGTCACCCTGTCGCTTAATCTTCTGGCGCAATTCATCGTCGGTAAATACCGGGAGCAGTACACATGACCTCAGACAGTTCTGCCAATGCAACCGCCGATTCCGCTCCGGTGCAAAAGACGTCGCTTTATACGCTGAGCGCCCGGACGAAAAAACGCAACGCGGCCGAAGCCCGGTTCAAATTCTACGGTATTGCCGCGATTGCGACGGGGTTGTTCTTTCTCGTCGTATTGCTGAGCCAGATCGTGCTCAACGGCTCGGGCGCGTTTCTTCAGGCGCGGATCACCGTGCCGGTGCATCTGGATCAGGCCAGAATTGAAAAGGCCGAGAAATCGGTGATGAAAACCTCGGGCTATCGCAAGCTGATCGAAGGGGCGTTGCTGGAGCAGATCACCGAACAGGGGATCGCCGGGGACATGAGCAAAGCCAAACATCTGCGCGTCATGTTTTCCTCTGGTGCGCCCAACACGCTGCGCCAATATGTGCTGTCCAACCCGGACAGGATCAATTCCACCGTGACGCTGGCGCTGGCAACGTCAAGCCGGATTGACGGCTATCTCAAGGGCCGGGTCAGCCGCGACAGCATCACCGAGGACAAGAAGATCAATGCCGGTCATCTGGACCTTGCCGATGCCATGCGCGACCGGGGCACATTGAAGAAAAGCTTCAACTGGGGGTTCATCACCGGCAACGATGCGTCGGACCTGCGCCCGGAACAGTCGGGCATGGGGCAATCCATGCTTGGTTCGCTGGCGATGATGATTGTGGTTCTGCTGGTCTGTCTGCCGGTCTCGGTCGCTGCGTCGATCTATCTGGAAGAATTTGCTCCGCGCAACAGGCTGACCAATTTTATCGAGGTGAACATCTCGAACCTCGCTGCGGTGCCCTCGATCGTGTTCGGTATCCTCGCGCTGGCCGCGTTCATCCAGTTTGGCGGCGGGACGTTGGGGATTGAACAACTGCGCGCCTCGGCACCTCTGGTGGGCGGGCTGGCGCTGTCGCTGATGACCCTGCCCACGATCATCATCGCCACCCGCGCGTCGCTGAAGGCGGTGCCGCCTTCGATCCGTGACGCCGCGCTTGGGGTCGGGGCGTCCAAGATGCAGGCCGTGTTTCATCATGTGCTGCCGCTGGCCATGCCCGGGATCATGACGGGCACCATCATCGGCCTTGCCGCGGCCCTTGGGGAAACCGCGCCGCTGCTGCTGATCGGGATGGTGGCCTTTGTCCAGACCGACATTGCCGGGCTTGGGTCATTTCTGACCGATCCCAATGTGGGGATGCCGGCCCAGATCTATATCTGGGCGACCCGCGCAGATGGCGCATGGTACGAACGCGCCTGGGGCGGTATCATCCTTTTGCTGGTTTTCCTCATTGCCATGAATACGCTGGCCATCATCCTGCGCCGCAAATTCGAACGCCGCTGGTAAAGCGTGTAAAACGGAGACACGAGAGAAATGTATGACGCACCAGTCAAAACAGTGGAGAGCGCCGTGACCCAAGACAACACCAAAATCTCGGCCCGCAAGGTTCAGGTCTATTACGGTGACACCCACGCCATCAAGGACGTGGACGTGGATATCGAAGACAAGACCGTCACCGCCTTTATCGGCCCGTCGGGATGCGGCAAATCCACCTTTCTTCGGTGCCTGAACCGGATGAACGACACCATCGACATCTGCCGGGTCCAGGGCGACATCCTGTTGGAGGGCGAAGATATCTACCATGCGCGGGTGGACCCGGTACAGCTGCGGGCCAAAGTGGGCATGGTGTTCCAGAAACCCAACCCGTTCCCGAAATCCATCTATGACAACATCGCCTATGGCCCCCGAATCCACGGTCTGGCCAGGAACAAGGCCGAGCTGGACGAGATCGTCGAAAAATCCCTGCGCCGCGGCGCGATATGGGACGAGGTCAAGGACCGGCTTGATGCGCCCGGCACCGGGCTTTCGGGCGGGCAACAGCAACGCCTGTGCATCGCCCGGGCCGTGGCCACGGAACCCGAGGTGTTGTTGATGGACGAACCCTGTTCCGCACTTGATCCCATTGCCACCGCACAGGTGGAAGAACTGATCGACGAACTGCGTCAGAATTTCAGCGTGGTGATCGTTACCCATTCGATGCAACAGGCCGCGCGCGTCAGCCAGAAAACCGCCTTCTTCCATCTGGGCAACCTCGTGGAATATGGCGAAACGGGCCAGATCTTCACCAACCCCATCGACCCCCGCACCGAAAGCTATATCACCGGCCGGATCGGTTAATCGGCGAAGGAGACCTTCCGATGAATGACGACACACACCATATCGCTTCGGCCTTCGACCGTGATCTGGAAGCGATCCAGGCCCGGATCATGAAAATGGGCGGGCTGGTCGAACGCGCCATCACCGACGCCGCCAACAGCCTTGAAAAACGTGACGAAGAGCTGGCCGAACAGGTGCGCGACAACGACCGGGCGATTGACGATCTCGAGACTCTGATCAACGACGAATGCGTGCGCCTGATTGCGCTGCGGGCTCCCACCGCAATTGATCTGCGGCTGGTGCTGACTGTGATGAAGATCGCCGGCAATCTGGAACGGATCGGCGATTATTCCAAGAATATGGCGAAACGCACCGGGGTTCTGGTCCATATGGCCCAGATCGACGGGGCCAACGTGTCGCTCAAACGAATGGCGCGGGATGTGAAGATCATGCTCAAGGACGCGCTGGATGCCTATATTCAACGCGACGCCGCGCTGGCGCTGGACGTGATCGCGCGCGACAGCGATATCGACCAGCTTTACAATGCCCTGTTCCGCGAATTCCTGACCTTCATGATGGAAGACCCGCGCAATATCACCCCCTGTATGCACCTGCATTTCATCGCCAAGAACACCGAACGCATGGGCGACCATGTGACGTCGATTGCCGAACAGGTGGTGTTTCTTGTGACCGGCGAAGCGCCCGCGGAGGATGTGCGCGACAAGGTCGACCACACCTCCTCGAAACTCTACAGCGAAGACAGGGCCTGACCCTCATGTCCGCCGAACACCCCAGTGTGCTTCTGGTCGAAGATGAACCGGCACAGCGCGAAATACTCGCCTATAATCTACAGGCCGAAGGCTTTGACGTGCTGCGCGCCGCGGATGGCGAAGAGGCGTTGGTGATGGTCAGCGAGGCCCCCCCCGACATCATCCTGCTGGACTGGATGCTGCCCAATGTGTCGGGGATGGAAGTGTGCCGGAGGCTCAAGGCCCGGCCCGAAACCCGCGCCGTGCCGATCATCATGCTGTCGGCCCGATCAGAAGAGATGGACCGGGTGCGCGGGCTGGAAACCGGGGCGGATGATTACGTGGTCAAACCCTATTCCGTGGTGGAATTGATGGCGCGTGTGCGTACCCAGCTGCGCCGCACCCGTCCGTCCACGGTGGGCGAGCGATTGGAATATGATGACATCGTGCTGGATTCCGAAACCCACCGGGTGACGCGGAACGGCGTGCCGTTGAAACTCGGTCCGACCGAGTTTCGCCTGCTGTCGACCTTCATGGAAAAACCCGGTCGGGTATGGAGCCGCGAGCAGCTTCTTGACCGGGTCTGGGGGCGGGATGTTTACGTGGATACCCGCACCGTGGACGTGCATATCGGCCGGCTGCGCAAGGCGTTGACAAGCCAGGGGGGCAGTGACCCGGTGCGCACCGTGCGCGGCGCGGGCTATTCGCTGGGCTAACGGCCATTCCATGGCGCGGCCATGCGGCCATCCGATGTGATCCTGGGCGTTTCATTAAAGCGTTTCCGCATGACTTTGTTACAGCGTGGTGTGGAAACGCTTTAACCTTTCCGGGGAACTTCGCGCGCATTCGCAAAACCCGCGCGGGGGATGCCGCTCCGGTGCCGCCCCGGTGCCGCATTTTCACCCCCTATAAGACTGGGTCAAATAGGGGTTAACCCATACCGACAGGGAATGGATCACCGGGGCAACATGTCTTCGTTGGCGACTTCCTGTTTAAGCCAATCGCGAAAGGCGGCCAATGCGCGGTCTTCCGATTTCGTGTCGGGCCAGATCAGCCAATAGGCCCCAAGGCTCTGCACCGGCCCGCCCGTGGCGATTTTCAACCGCCCCTCGATCAACTCCCGTTCAACAAGGTATTCAGGCAACAAGGCCACGCCCAGCCCGTGAAGGGCGGCCTGAATGATCGTGGAAAACTGGTCGTGAAACGTGCCAATGGTGCGCCCGCTTTCCACCCCCTGCCGCGCGAACCAGTCTTCCCAGGCCCGGGGCCGGGTTTGGATATGCAAGAGCGGCAGGCGCAACAGGTCACGGGGGCCGGTGATCTGCATCCCGGCCAGAAGATCGGGGTTGGCCACGGGCACCACGGTTTCATCCAGAAGTTTCATCTTTTCGGTGTTTGGCCAATCTCCCTTCCCGAAATGTAACGCTGCATCAAAGGGTTCAGTGTCAAAGTTAAAGCTGTTTAGCCGGGTGGTCATGTTGATCGTGATGTCCGGGTGCTGTTCGGCAAATCGGGGCAGGCGCGGAACCAGCCACCGCATCCCGAACGTGGGCAGGATGGCCAGATTGACCGCGCCTCCGCCGGGATTGGTGGTGACGCGCAACGAGGCCTGTGCGATCTGGTGCAGGGCGGTGCGGATCTCTTCGGCATAGCGTTCCCCGGCTCCTGTCAGAACCAGCCGCTTGTTCTTGCGCTGGAACAGCTTGACGCCCAGTTGGGATTCCAGCCCCTGAAGCTGCCGCGACACCGCGCTTTGGGTCAGGGAAAGCTCCTGAGCCGCTGCGGTGGCGCTGCCCAAACGGCCCACGGCCTCCAGCGCCTGTAGGGCCGGGATTGCGGGCAAAAGGCGGCGCGGCGCGGTCATGTATTCCATTTCCTCATGTATTAATGCGAAATATACGATTTCATATGCGTAAAACGCAAGCTAGAATGCCGCCCGAACGCACCGTTTAACCCGCCTTAAAGGATTGCTGATATGACTGAAAAACCTGCCCTTCGCGCCAAGGATGCGCCTGATCTTGGACGTTTTTCCTGGGATGATCCGTTCCGGTTTGACGATCAGCTCTCCGAAGACGAACGTATGATCCGCGACAGCGCCCGCGCCTATGCGCAGGAAAAACTGCAACCCCGGGTGACGGACGCCTTTGAAAACGAAGTGACAGACCCGGAGATTTTCGCCGAGATGGGCGGAATGGGCCTTCTTGGGGTGACCACACCGGAACAATATGGCGGGCTGGGGTCGGGCTATGTCTCCTATGGCCTTGTTGCGCGCGAAGTGGAGCGGGTGGACAGCGGATACCGCTCGATGATGTCGGTACAGTCCAGCTTGGTGATGTATCCGATTTACGCCTATGGCTCCGAGGAGCAGCGCAACAAATACCTGCCCAAACTGTCCAGCGGTGAATGGATCGGTTGTTTCGGGTTGACCGAACCCGATGCCGGGTCCGATCCGGCGGGTATGAAAACCACCGCGAAGAAAACCGAAGGCGGTTATGTGCTGAACGGGTCCAAGATGTGGATTTCCAACGCGCCGATTGCCGATGTTTTCGTGGTCTGGGCCAAGTCCGAAGCCCATGGCGGCAAGATCCGTGGCTTTGTACTGGACAAGGGCACCAAGGGGCTTAGCGCCCCGAAAATACAGAACAAATTGTCCCTTCGCGCCTCGATCACCGGGGAAATCGTGATGGAGGATGTCGAGGTGGGCGAAGAGGCGCTTCTGCCTCATATCGAAGGGTTGAAAGGCCCGTTCGGGTGTCTCAACCGCGCGCGCTATGGCATCAGCTGGGGTGCCTTGGGGGCCGCAGAATTCTGCTGGCATGCCGCCCGTCAATACGGGCTGGACCGGCACCAGTTCCGCCGCCCCCTGGCGCAAACCCAGCTGTTCCAGAAAAAGCTGGCCGACATGCAGACCGAGATTACGCTTGGCCTTCAGGCGAGCCTGCGGGTCGGGCGGTTGATGGACGAGGCCAACGCCGCACCCGAAATGGTGTCGATCGTGAAAAGAAACAATTGCGGCAAAGCGTTGGACATCGCCCGCATGGCGCGTGACATGCATGGCGGCAACGGGATCAGCCTTGAATTCCACGTCATCCGCCATATGGTGAACCTTGAAACGGTGAACACCTATGAAGGCGCTCATGACGTTCATGCCCTGATCCTTGGACGCGCACAGACCGGGCTTCAGGCATTCTTCTGATCCCAAAGCCCATTTTTCCCGCCGGATTTGCTCTCACCCGGCGGGAAATTTTTTGTTTCGGGCATATATCAAAGTCGTATCTTTTGTTTTTCTTCGCGACCCTCCTTGCGCAGACGCCATAATGGCGGGGGCAGGGCCTGTGCCGTTCGGGCCGCGCCCATTTTTCCGGCTTAAAGCGGGGCACTCAGGACCCGGTCACAGAAAAGAAAACCCCGCCGTGCGGATCGCAGGGCGGGGTTTTCCTGAATATCATGAGAGGCTTACCGGCCCCAGCTACGCACCGGGCCGCAATCCATATGAACAAAGTTGGATCCGGAATATCGGCCGACACCGCCGCCGCGACAGGCGCTTGCGGCGCGGGCCATCTGGCTGACCGAGCGCGAGGACAGGCGAAGATCGGCGGCCTGACCTTTCATATGCAGCGAATTCTTGGCAACCCCGCGCGACCGCGACCGCAGCATGGCATTGGTCTTCGGGCTGCGATAGCCCGAGAGCAACATATAGGGTTCCTTGACATCCATCAGGTTGTGCGACGCGGCCATGATGTCGATGGTGCGCAGGTCGATGTATTTCACATCCCCCGTGCGCCAGTCGCGCATGAAGTGATGCACTTCCTTGATCGCCTCTTTGATATAGCTGCCTTCCACCCAATAGATCATGTCGATCTTTTCACCGGTGCGGGCCGAATACATCTTGATACGGCGAATATCGCCTGCGCCGCGCAACACGCCAGCGGCGCTGGAAAATGTGGGGGCCGCGGTGATTGTGGTTGCCGCAAATGCACCAAGCAGTGCACGCCGTGAAATGTTCAACGAGCTTTTATCCGTCATAGTCAAAGCGCCGTCCCGTCGCTTACCTGTTTATATAGCCGGGATGTTACCCGGCACCTGCTTTTACATCCCCAGATGCGCCGCTCTTATTGCATAGATCGAATCGTCAGCAAAGCGCCATTTGGTTCAAATTGAGAGGTATCAAGCTGTTTCGGCAGAAAATTGCTGAAATTCTGCGGATTGTGGTTTCGGTGCGGAGAAACGAAAATTTTTCGTTAGGAAACAATAAGACTCTCGCGTCGCCAGAGGGGAATTTTCGCGATCTTGCCGCAAATAGCATAGTTGTGAATGGACAAAAGGCGGCCGGATAACGCAATAAAGGGCAGAATTTTGCAGAATCTTAATGACAGACAAAATTACAGACGAGCGGGGACTTTGATGACTTTTCTACAGGCAAGACGATCCACAGCCGCGGGGTTGGCCGCGATGTTGTGTACTGCAATCGCCATTCTTTTTGCACCGGTGCCTGCCAGCGCCCAGGTGACGGCGTTCAAACAAGCGGTGGCCGAAGCCGCTGCCAAGGACAAGGACCTGGCCGCGTTTTACCAGGCCAACGGCTATAAATCGCTATGGACCGGCACGTTTGGTCGTGATGCCAGCCGCCGCAAGGCGCTGTTTGCCGCGATTGCCAATGCGGGTGTACACGGGCTTCCGGTCAAACGGTATAATGCCGAAAGCCTGAAGGCACAGCTTAAATCGGTGCGCAACCCGCGCGAGCGTGGCAAGCTTGAGGTCGCGTTGTCCCGCACCTTTGTTCAATATGCCCGCGACATGCAGACCGGTGCCATCAAGCCCCGCACAATCGACAGCGGAATCGTGCGCGCCATCCCGTATCGCGCCCGCAGCTCGTATCTGGTGAATTTCGCCAAAAGCAACCCCAACGGGTTTTTCAAGGCGCTGCCGCCCAAGACCCCGGAATATACGCGGCTTCTGAAGGAAAAGATGAAGCTGGAAAAGCGGCTGGCAAATGGCGGCTGGGGTCAGAAGGTCCCGGCGAAATCGCTGAAACCCGGTCAGTCGGGCAATGCGGTGGTGATCCTGCGCAACCGTTTGGTTGCCATGGGCTACATGAACCGCTCGTCGGCACAAAGCTATGACGCCAAGATGCAAAAGGCGGTTCAGCAGTTCCAGCTGGATCACGGGTTGGCCGCCGATGGGGTTGCTGGTCCCGGCACCATGGCCGAAATCAACAAATCCGTGCAGTCGCGCCTGCAAACGGTCATCGTGGCCATGGAGCGGGAACGCTGGGTCAACCAGCCGCGCGGCAAGCGTCACGTGCTGGTCAATATTCCGGACTTCACGGTCAAGATCATCGACAATGAAAAGGTCACCTTTGAAACCCGTGCCGTGGTGGGGGCCAACAAGGCAGACCGCCGCAGCCCCGAATTTTCGGACGTGATGGAGCACATGGTGATCAACCCCACCTGGAACGTGCCCCGGTCGATCGCGGTGAAAGAATATCTGCCGATGATGAAGAAGAACCGCAATGCCGCCAGCCACCTGCGTCTGGTCGATTCCCGCGGTCGCACGGTCAGCCGCGCCAACATCAACTTTGGTGCCTATAATGAACGCACCTTCCCGTTCAACATCAAACAGCCGCCCAGCCGCCGCAACGCGTTGGGGCTGGTGAAATTCATGTTCCCGAACAAATACAACATCTATCTGCACGATACGCCGGCCAAGAACCTGTTCAGCCGCGAAACCCGTGCCTATAGCCATGGCTGTATCCGCCTGCATAAGCCATTTGAATTTGCCTATACGCTTCTGGCCAAGCAGTCATCGAACCCCCAGGGCGAGTTCAAGGCCTATCTTGATACGGGCAAGGAAAAGGCGGTTGCGTTGAAAGAACAGGTGCCGGTGCATATCATTTACCGCACCGCGTTCACGTCGCCAAAGGGGCGGATGCAATACCGTCGTGACATTTATGGTCGGGACGCGCGCATCTGGAACGCGCTGGCAAAAGCGGGGGTTTCCCTTCGCGCTGTGGGGGGGTAATCCTAGCCCCAAATCATAGGGGCAAGAGCCATGAGTCACACAATTCAGGACATTGCAACGGCGCTTGGGGCAACTGCCCTTGGTGCCGTTGACATTGAAGTGACCGGCATCGCCGAGCCGGGCGATGCCCGGGCCGATCAGCTCGCGCTGGCCATGAAGCCGGAATATGCCGAGGCCCTGCCAAAGGGCGCGGCCCGGGCGGCCATGGTCTGGGACGGGGCCGATTGGCAGGCGCTTGGGCTTGAGGCGGCGATCATTCCGCCACGCCCGCGTTTTGCCCTGTCTGGCCTGTCGGCGATGATGGACCACGGAGCCGGGTTCAGCGATGGTATTCATGACATGGCGGTCATCCATGAAACCGCCAGACTGGGGCAGGGGGTCAGCGTGGGTCCCTTTACCGTGATCGGGGCCGGGGCCGAGATTGGCGATGGGACCGTGATCGGCCCGCAATGCTATGTCGGCACCAACGCCCGGATCGGCACGGATGGATTGATGCGCGAAGGTGCGCGCGTGGGTCACGGCTGTAGCCTTGGCAACCGCGTGATCCTGCAACCCGGCGCGGTTGTGGGGGGGGATGGGTTTTCCTTTGTGACGCCCGAAGAATCCGCTGTTGAGCGCAGCCGTGCCTCGCTTGGGGATCAGGGCGAACAGGACACCCAGAGCTGGGCCCGCATCCATTCCTTGGGCGCTGTTACGGCGGGGGATGATGTCGAGTTCGGCAGCAACTGCAACATTGATCGCGGCACGATTCGGGACACTCGGATCGGCAACGGAACCAAGATCGACAGCCTGGCCCATGTGGGCCACAATGTGATCATTGGCACAGACTGTCTGATCTGTGGTCAGGTGGGGATCGCCGGATCGGCCCGGATCGGCAATAACTGTGTCTTTGCCGGACAGGTCGGGATCGGGGACAACCTGTTCGTTGGGGATAATGTGATTGCCGGGGGGGCGACCAAAATCATGTCCAATGTGCCCGCCGGGCGGGTGATCCTTGGCTATCCGGCGGTCAAGATGGACCAGCACGTGGACATGTACAAGGCGCTGCGCCGCCTGCCGCGCCTGATGACCGAGTTCAAGACGCTCAAAGCCCGGCTTGAGGCATTGGAAAACGGCGACGGGTAAGCTGTCGCAGAAATGTTGCAAATCCACTGTTTTGGTTTAAACCGAAAGCGATTAAGTCTTTGGCCATAATCGAAACGGGCCACGGGAAGGGTTGAAAAGATGAGCATCGCGGAACAGGTGATCGGGATCATTGCGGAACAGGCGGTTCTGGACCCGTCCGACGTGACCCCGGACAGCACATTGGAAAGCCTTGGCATCGACAGCCTCGGGCTTGTTGAAAGTATTTTCGCCATCGAAGAGGCGTTCGATATTTCGATCCCCTTCAACGCCAATGAACCCGAGGCCAGCGATTTCGACATCTCGTCCGTTGCGGCGATCATTGCCGGGATCAAAAAACTGGTGGCGGAACAGGCCGGGTAGAGACCATGAAACGGGTTGCCATCACCGGGGCGGGCACGATCAACGCGCTTGGCCATTCCGTGCCGGATACGCTTGAAGCGATGCGCGAAGGCCGCTGTGGCATCGGCGAACTCTTTATGCAGGACGTTGACCGGCTTGCCGTGCGCATCGGTGCCCAGGTCCGGGGGTTCGAGGCCGAAGGGCTGTTCAACCGCCAGCAGATGGCGCTTTATGACCGGTTCACCCAATTCACCCTTGTTGCTGCGCGCGAGGCGCTTGCCCAGGCGGGGCTGGAATTTCACGGCGAACTGGCGGCGAAATCCGGTGTCGTGCTTGGCAATTCCGGCGGCGGCATGACCACGCTGGATGACAATTACCGCACGGTTTACGAAGACGGCAAAAACCGGGTGCATCCGTTTGTTGTGCCCAAGCTGATGAATAACGCCGCCGCGTCCCATGTGAGCATGGAATTCAATCTCAAGGGGCCGTCCTTTACCGTGGCCTCGGCCTGTGCGTCGTCCAACCACGCCATGGCCCAGGCGTTCCAGATGGTGCGCACCGGCATGGCACCGGTTATGGTCACGGGCGGATCGGAATCCATGTTGTGTTTTGGCGGGGTCAAGGCGTGGGAAGGGCTGCGGGTGATGTCCAAGGATGCCTGCCGCCCGTTTTCCGCCAACCGCAACGGCATGGTTCAGGGCGAAGGCGCGGGGCTGTTTGTTTTCGAAGATATGGATCATGCCAGGGCACGCGGGGCCGACATATTGGCCGAGGTGGCGGGGTTCGCCATGTCCTCGGATGCGGCCGATATTGTGATGCCCTCCAAACAGGGCGCGGCGCGGGCCATTCGCGGCGCGCTGGAAGACGCGCGGCTCAACCCGTCGGATGTCGGTTACATCAACGCCCATGGCACCGGCACGGCGGCCAATGATAAAACCGAATGCGCCGCTGTGGCGGATGTGTTCGGTGCCTATGCGGACAACCTGATGATTTCCTCGACCAAATCCATGCACGGCCATCTGATTGGCGGCACCGGCGCGGTCGAGCTTCTGGCCTGTATCATGGCCCTGCGCGATGGGGTGATCGCGCCGACGATCGGCTATGAAGAGCCCGACCCCGAATGCGCGCTGGACGTGGTCCCGAACCAGGCACGAGAGGCTCAGGTGGACGCGGTGCTGTCCAACGCTTTTGCCTTTGGCGGGCTGAACGCCGTGCTGGCCCTGAAACGGGTTTAGCAGGACGAGCACCTCCAAAGGATGTCCCAGGGGGGCAGGGGTGCGGACCATAGCCCCCGGTTCGCCCGCAGCGCCTGCAATCCGGTTTGCGCCCTGATTTTTACGCGCAGTTCCAATGGGAAGGTTTCGGTTTTCGTGCCATCCCTTTAACCTGATCCGTGAACGGCACCGAAGGGGCAAACATGAGCGATTTCCTGAACTGGGACGCGCTGCGTCTGTCAAAGGCAATCGAGGATCGCCAGATCAGCGCAGAAGAGGTGATGCGCGCCACGCTGGCGCGGATTTCCGAGGTGAATGGCACGGTGAACGCCCTCGTATCCCTGCGGGATCAGGAGGCGTTGCTGGCCGAGGCGCGTGTGGCCGATCACATGCCCCGGCGCGGCTGGATGCATGGGCTTCCGCTGGCGGTCAAGGATCTCGCCAACGCGCGGGGGCTGTCCACTTCGATGGGCTCGCCGCTGTTAGCCGGGCAGGTGGCAGATCACGATGACCTGTTCGTGAAGCGGATGCGTGATGCAGGTGCGATTATCATCGGAAAAACCAATACGCCGGAATTCGGGCTTGGCTCGCATACGTTCAACCCGGTGTACGGGGCGACGCGCAACCCCTATGACTGTTCGCGCTCGGCGGGGGGGTCGTCGGGTGGGGCGGCGGCGGCTCTGGCCTGTCGTATGCTTGCTGTTGCCGACGGGTCCGACATGATGGGGTCGCTGCGCAATCCTGCGGCGTGGAACAATGTTTACGGCTTCCGGCCCAGCTTTGGTCGTGTGCCCTCAGAGCCCGTGGGGGACAGTTTCCTGCACCAATTGGCCACCAATGGCCCCATGGCACGCAGCCCGTCGGACATTGCCGCGCTTCTGGATACCCAATCCGGGCCGGATCCGCGCCAGCCCCATGGCTGTCAGGTTTCACCGGTCCTGCCGCATATCAAGGCCGATATCAAAGGGCGTCGTATCGGGTGGCTTGGCAACTGGGGTGGAGCCTATGAGATCGAACCGGACTTGTTGGCCGCTGGCACGGCGGCGTTGCAGAGTTTTCGCGACTTGGGTTGCGAGGTCGAAGAGATCGCCCCGCCATTTTCCGCAGATCAGATTTGGCAGGCGTGGACCACCTTGCGCAGCTGGGCGGTGGTGGGGGGGCTGGCCCGGTACATTGCCGGGGATGAGACACGCGCACAGATCAAATCGACGGCGATCTGGGAGATCGAGCGGGGCATGGCCCTGACTGCGACAGAGGTGCACAAGGCCAGTGTCATCCGCTCGCAGTGGTTCAGGAAAGCCGCGCAACTATTTGATAAATATGACGCCCTTGTGTTGCCAACAACACAGGTCTGGCCGTTTCCTATAGAGTGGGACTACCCGGAAACGATCAATGATCGCCCCATGGACACCTATCACCGCTGGATGGAAATCGTCATCCCCATCGGGCTTTTGGGGTTGCCCTGTCTGAACCTGCCCGCCGGGTTTGGGGCGGCGGGGCTGCCGCATGGGTTGCAACTGTTTGGGCCGCGTGGCGGTGATCTGGGGGTGCTTCAGATCGCAGAACAGTGGCACGCCGCCACCTCGCATCTGGATCAGCTTCCGCCGCTGCTGTCCTAAAGTTTGATTTTACAATCTTGATTTTACGGTAAAAACCCGCTCTGCTTGCAAAAAGGTGAGTGTGAGAAGGGGGAGGCTCATGTCAGAAACAGCGGCGGCGGCGGAAACCGAAGAAACGCCAGAACTCGGGGTGCCCGAATTGCGCCCGGTCGAATTTTCAATGATGGGCGAGGCGTTGAAACGTGGCTGGGCCGACATGAAACGCGCCCCGGTCTTCGGGTTCATCTTTGCAAGCGCCTATGTGATCGTGGGGTTCATCCTTGCGGCCATCACTCTCGCCACCGGGCAATCTTACTGGTTGGTCTTTGCGGCCGTCGGCTTTCCCCTTGTGGGACCCTTCGCCGCGGTGGGGCTTTATGAAGTGTCACGCCGGATCGAGCTGGGCCGACCCCTGGATATCTACAAGGTGTTCGGCGTGGTGCTTCATCAAGGCAAACGTCAATTACCGTCGATCTGTGCAATCATCATCATGGTGTTTCTGTTCTGGTTCTTCATCGCCCATATGGTTTTCGCGCTGTTCCTTGGATTGTCGACAATGACCAATGTTTCAAGCTCTTACGAGGTTTACCTCACCGCGAACGGGTTGATGATGTTGGGGGTCGGGACCCTGGTCGGGGCCGCCTTTGCGGCGCTGCTCTACATGATCACCGTGATTTCCATGCCGCTGCTTCTGGATCGCGATGTGGACTTTGTGACGGCGATGATTACCAGTTTTCAAACCGTCACGGCCAATCCTGTGCCGATGTTTGCCTGGGCGCTTTTTATCGGGGTGCTGACGATCCTGGCTATGTTGCCCGCATTTCTCGGGCTTTACCTTGTGTTGCCGCTGTTGGGTCATGCAAGCTGGCATCTTTATGACCTGCTGAAACAGCCGGAAACGGACAGCGCCTCCTGAAATGCGCAAGCGGGCCAGCAGGGAGACCGACCTGCGACGCGGCCCTTACCGGAACGGCTCTTCCAGCCGCAGCAGGCGGCGATGAAATTCGTTCAGTTCCTCGGGCGCAACAAGCCCCGATTTGCGCGCGGTTTCATATATCGCCTTCGGGTTGTGTTGAATATGTTCATACGCCATCCGGGCCGCGCGACATCCCGACAGGGATTCCTTGACCGTGCGGGTGGCATAGCCTTCCCAGAAATTGTTGTCATAGGACGATACGCGGGACAGAAAATTGAAACTACAGGTCAGCGCCCCGCGCCGTGAAACAAGTGCGACAATGCCTTGTTCCTGAAACATTAGGATGCCACGGAATTCGCGGCTGATGGGGTCGGGGTACAGCCCTTGCATGCGCATCACTTCGCGCGGTTCGTATCCGCGCAGGAAGGTGAACCCGTCCTTGCGGTAGACATAGACCAGTCCCAGCACAACCCGCGTCACGTCCGTAAAGCTCGGGCGGCTGAATCTGAAGAAACCGGACGGCAGCTGTTCTTCGTGAATGTTCGTTGATCCCTGGCTCAGAAACGGCGCAACCTCCGGGTGGGTGATCAAACCCGCGCCACGCTGGTTGATCTGGTCCACAGGCTCAAGCAGAATACGCGCATCCACATCAAAGAACGTGCAAATCCGGTGCAGCACATCGGGACGGGGGAAACTTTCGCCGCTCAGATACCTGTTGAACTGCGTCCGGTTCACGCCCAGTTCACGGCAAAGCCCGGCGACGGACGGATAGCGATTGGCCAACTGGCGCAGATTCGCACCGAAAATAGATCTCAGTTCGGAAGGGGCGACCGTTGGAGAAGGGGCGACCGTTGGAGAAGGGGCGACCGTTGGAGTTGTCATAGCGCACATTCTGAAACTCCGTATCTGCTGTGGCCTGCATTTGTCTCGCCATGAGTGATGCAGCGATTCGAAATCAGCTTAACAGACTGGCCCTGGAATGGTGACGCAAAAATGCGTCCATTATGACGCAAAACAGCATCGCTTCGTAGCGGAGTTGTCACATTTCCGGGCAATTCAGACACTGATTGAGGAATGGGCATCAGGTGGGAAATGACCGAAAAGTGAGTGATGACTTTGGACTGTATGGAGTTAAGGAAAAATATGTATGGTGTTGTTATCTGGAGCGATTTCAATGATGGCAAAGCGGTTATCTGGTGTGAAGATCACGGTGATTTGGCCTATTTCAACGTGCCCAGTGAAAGCGTTTTCTCCGGTCCCGCGCTTGATCCCGGTGACCTCGTGTATTTTCAGCTTCAGGAACACAATCGGATGCGGTTGGCCAACAATCCCCGGCTTGTAAAAGAATCCGCCTTTCCTGCTCTCGCGGATCAGATCAGTCCCACGCCACCACAGGCAGCAAAACCGGTCACAGACAACGTGTTTGCTTTCCCCGGCTGACCGTAACGCCCCGGGAAACCAAAAGAAAAGGCCCCGTGGGGGGCCTTTTCAGTTTGAAATCCAAGGTTCGGTGTCAACTGCCGCGCGACAGGGCCGCAACCCCGGTGCGGGCCACTTCGACAAGCCCGAGAGGGCGCATCAGATCGGTGAAGGCGTCGATTTTTTCCGGCGTACCGGTGATTTCAAACACAAAGCTCTCAAGAGTGCTGTCCACCACATTGGCGCGGAAAATATCGGCAAGCCGAAGCGCTTCGACCCGCTTTTCCCCATCTCCGGCGACCTTCAACAGCGCCAGTTCGCGTTCCACCGACGCACCTTCCACGGTCAGGTCATGCACCGCGTGCACCGGCACGATCCGGCCCAGCTGGGCCTTGATCTGCTCGATCACCTGCGGCGTGCCGGTGGTGACGATGGTGATGCGGCTGCGATGGCCTTCGTGGTCGATCTCGGCCACGGTCAGGCTGTCGATATTGTACCCGCGACCGGAAAACAGCCCAATGACACGGGCCAGAACCCCCGCCTCGTTGTCGACAACAACAGCCAATGTGTGGGACTCGGTCACATCGCTGAAGGTCGGGCGCAGATTATAGGCCGAATGCTTGTTCGAGCCTTTTTTGATTTTCAGAGCGTTCATGGCTTCAAATCCTTTTCCAATGGGGTCCGGTCGATCAGACCAGAACCGCGCCTTTCGACCCGATAGCATCCTGCGTGCTGGCTTCGCCCAGCAGCATCTTGTTATGCGGTTCGCCCGACGGGATCATCGGGAAGCAGTTCTCGTGCTTTTCAACCATACAGTCGACGATCACCGGTCCATCATAGGCGATCATTTCCCTGATCGCCTCGTCCAGATCTTCCGGGTTGTCCACCCTGATGCCCTTGCACCCGAACGCCTCGGCCAGTTTCACGAAATCAGGCAGGGATTCGCTCCACGAACTGGAATAGCGTTCACCGTGCAGCAATTCCTGCCACTGGCGCACCATGCCCAGACGTTCGTTGTTCAAAATGAACTGTTTGATCGGCAGGCGATATTGCATCGCCGTGCCCATTTCCTGCATGTTCATCAACCAGCTGGCTTCGCCCGCCACGTTAATCACAAGACTGTCGCGATGGGCCATCTGGACACCAACCGAGGAGGGCAGGCCATAGCCCATGGTGCCAAGACCGCCCGAGGTCATCCACCGGTTGGGATCGTTGAAGGTCAGGTATTGCGCCGCCCACATCTGGTGCTGGCCGACCTCGGTACAGACATAGCGGTCGTGATCGCGGGTCAGCGCCTCAAGCCGCGCCAGTGCGTATTGGGGTTTGATGACACTGCCGACCTGTTCGAATTTCAGACAATTGACCGCGCGCCAGTCGTCAATCCGGGCCCACCATTCCTGAAGTCCCGCCTTGTCGGTTTTGCGACCACGGGATTTCCAGACCTTGAGAATGTCTTCCAGCACATGCCCCACATCGCCAACAATCGGGATATCCACGCGGATCACCTTGTTGATCGAACTGGGGTCGATGTCGACATGGGCCTTGGTCGATTTGGGCGAGAAGGCCGACACCAATCCGGTGATCCGGTCATCGAACCGCGCACCGATATTGATCATCAGATCACAGTCGTGCATCGCCATGTTGGCTTCGTACAAACCGTGCATACCCAACATGCCGATCCATTTGTCGCCGGTGCCGGGATAGGCACCAAGCCCCATCAGGGTCGAGGTGATGGGAAAGCCGGTCGCCTCCACCAGCTCGCGCAACAGCTGGCTCGCCGCCGGGCCGGAATTGATCACGCCGCCGCCGGTGTAGAAAACCGGCCTTTTCGCCGTTTCCATGGCTTCGACCAACTCCTTGATCGCCTCCATGTCGCCTTTGACCTGGGGCTGGTAATGGCTGACATCGGTTTTCTGGGGCGGGGTGTATGTGGCGCTGGCGAATTGCACATCCTTGGGGATATCAATCACAACCGGCCCCGGACGGCCCGTGGTCGCCACGTGGAACGCTTCGTGAATGGTCGGAGCCAGCGATTCCGTGTCCTTAACCAACCAGTTATGCTTGGTACAGGGGCGGGTGATGCCCACGGTATCGGCTTCCTGAAAGGCGTCATTGCCAATCATGAAGGTCGGCACCTGACCGGTTAAAACCACGATCGGGATACTGTCCAGCAGCGCGTCGGTGATCCCGGTCACCGCATTGGTGGCCCCGGGGCCGGATGTTACAAGAGCCACGCCGGGCTTGCCGGTGGACCGGGCATACCCTTCGGCCGCATGAACCGCGCCCTGTTCGTGGCGGACCAGAACGTGGCGAATATCATTCTGAAGAAAAATCTCGTCATAGATCGGCAGGACAGCCCCGCCCGGATATCCAAATACCACATCGACACCCTGATCCTTGAGGCACTCAACGATCATTTTCGCTCCGGTCATCTGACGTGTCATGTTTTTAGCTCCAGTTCAAACGTCAACAGTTTCAGCACAAAAAAGCCCCCGCGAATGGCAGGGGCGCATGGGGATGGTTATGGCAATCCGTTACCGGCCCATGCGCCAAGAACCTACAATTACGACGAGCGGTGTCATCGGCAAAAACCCTTTCATGCATTGCGGCGACCTTATGTCTGCGGCGGTGCAGCGTCAACAGTCAAATCTCTGAATAAAATGTCGCAGGGTGTATTTTTTGGGTTCTTTTATTTCTCTCTGCGCGGTGATGGCGAATTATTGATAAATTTCAGGCGGAAATTCTGCCCTCTTTCCTCTCAAAATGTCGCAAAGCCCCAGCGCGGCAAAGCGTCCGATAGCGGGATCGGAAGGAACGGCCATGATGGGCCAGTGAAAGAGGAGCACGCCATGAACAGCCAGAGCCACTTGTTTACACCGCTTGAGATCGGCGGGATGACGGTGAAAAACCGCATCCTGTCCACGGGGCATGACACGACCCTGCCCACCGATGATCGGGTGAATGCGGAGCTGATCGCCTATCACGCCGCCCGCGCGGCGGGCGGGGTGGGGCTGATCGTGTCCCAGGTGGTGGGGGTGCATGAAACCGCCCGCTATACCAATCACGTGCTGATGGCGGTCGAGGATGGCTGTATTCCCGGGTTCCGCGATTTGGCGCAAGCGGTGCAGGCCCATGATGCGCGGCTGGTGGTACAGCTTTTTCACCCCGGGCGCGAGATCATGGAAAGCGCCGATGGCACCCTGCCGGTGGCCTATGCGCCGTCGGCGGTGCCGTCGGACCGGTTTCACACCATCCCGCGGGAAATGTCGGGGGCGATGGTGGAAGAGATCATCGCCGGATATGGTGCCGCCGCCCGGCGCATGGCCGATGCCGGGGTGGACGGGGTCGAAATCGTGGCGTCGCACGGCTATCTCCCGGCCCAGTTCCTGAGCCCGCAAACGAACCTTCGAAGCGACAAATGGGGCGGGTCCGAGGAGAACCGTCTGGCTTTCCTGCGCGCCATTCTCGACGCCGCCCGTAAGGGCGGAGGAGAGGGCTTTGTCGTCGGTCTGCGCATTTCGGGGAATGAATATGTGGAAGGGGGCATGGACGATTCCGCCACCCTGTCCGCGATCCGCGCGCTGGCCCCAAAGCTTGACTATGTGAATGTCATCGCCGGAACGTCGGCGACGCTGGGCGGGGCTATTCACATCGTGCCGCCCATGTTTCAGGGCACGGCCTATCTTGCGCCCTTCGCGGCACAGGTGAAAGCGGCGGTGGAGGTCCCCGTGCTGGTCGCGGGCCGGATCAACCAACCGCAAGAGGCGGAAGCGGTGATTGCCAGCGGTCAGGCAGATATGTGCGGCATGACCCGCGCGCTGATCTGTGATCCGGACATGCCGCACAAGGCGGCGGCGGCCCGGTTTGACGACATCCGCGCCTGTATCGGGTGTAACCAGGCCTGTATCGGCCATTTTCACAAGGGCGTGCCGATTTCCTGTATCCAATACCCGGAATCCGGGCGTGAACTGATCTTTGGCACGCTCCCGAAAACCGATATGCCCCGCCGGGTGATGGTGGTTGGGGCAGGACCCGGGGGGCTGAAGGCCGCCGCTACCGCAGCCCGGCGGGGCCATCACGTGGCGCTGCACGACGCCGCAGCCCAACCAGGGGGACAGGCGCGATTGGCCCAGCTTCTGCCCGGACGCGCGGAATTCGGCGGGATCATCACCAACCTTGTGCGCGAGGCTGAACTGGCGGGGGTAGAGATACAGCTCAACTCCCGGGTGACCCGCGCGATGATCGACGCTGACCGGCCCGATGCGGTGATCATCGCCACGGGTGCCACTGTGCGCCTGCCCGATGACCTTGAAACGGAGGATGCCGCTCATGTGGTTCAGGCGGTGGATGTGTTACAAGGCAAGGCCGATCCGGGAAGCCGCGTGGTCATTGCGGATTGGCGCGCCGATTGGGTTGGCTTGGGGCTGGCTGAACGGCTGGCTGCCGCCGGGCACCACGTGCGCCTTGCCGTGAATGCGCCCCATGCGGGCGAGGCGCTGCAATCCTATGTGCGCGACAGCATGGTGGCCCGCATCCATGCGCTTGGGGTCGAGGTGATCCCCTATGCCCGTCTTTACGGCGCGGATGGGGACAGCGTTTACCTGATCCATCAGGCCAGCGGTGAACCTATGGTGCTGGAAGATGTGGATACGTTGGTTCTGGCTCAGGGCGGCAGGGCGCAAGATGACCTGATCCGCGAACTTGAGAACTGGGACGGCCAAGTTGTAGCCATCGGCGATTGTCTTGCACCGCGCACGGCGGAAGAGGCGGTTTTGGAAGGGCTGCGCGCCGGCTGTGCCGTGTGATCCGGGCGGTGTGATCTGTACGGGTGCGATGCCGTGAAACGCCCTGAAACCGGGGCGCTGCCAGCATGTACCCCGTACCATGCCGTCCCGCACCATACCACGCTGGCGTCGAGTGTCGGCGGTGCTTACCGGCGTTTGGGCACCATGTCCGGCAGGGTGATGCTGGCCACCTGTTCCGCAATTGGGTCGGTGGACAGCGGGTGGATCATCGCCTCGTGATCCGAAGGCTCCCCCAGGGGCTCCCAGTCGCCGTTCTTGTAAACTTCCATCCCGGAAAACTTGGCCTTGTATCCCATCTTTGGCGAACCGGGAACCCAGTAACCAAGATACACGAACGGCAACCCCGCCTCGCGTGCGATGGTGATGTGATCAAGGATCAGATAGGTACCAAGGCTGTCGCGCATCCGTTTGGGTTCGAAAAAGGAATAGACCATGCTGACCCCATCATCCAACACGTCCGTCAGGCACACGGCGGTCAACGACTCGGTTTCGGTATCCGTATATTCAACGATCCGGCTGCGGATCGGGGTCTCTTCCACCATCGCCGCGAATTCGAACACATCCATATCAGCCATGCCCCCGTCGGCATGGCGGCTGTCCAGATATCGGCGGAACAGCTCGTACTGATTCTCGGTGGCCCAGGGGGACGTTGCCTTGCGGCTTAACATCCGGTTGCGTTTCAAAACCCGCTTCTGGCTGCGGGACGGGGCGAAGTCCGACACCCGGATCCGCGCAGACAAACAGGCGCTGCATTCGGCACAGGACGGACGATACAGCACGTTTTGCGACCGCCGGAACCCCTGTTTGGAGAGGGTGTCATTCAAACGACAGGCGTTTTCCCCCTGTAGTGACGTGAACAGTTTACGCTCCATCCGCCCTTCGAGATAAGGGCAGGGTTGCGGGGCAGTTACGTAAAACTGTGGGGCAAGCGGAAGGGAATGGCGCATTTCGGGTCTTAAATCTGTTCGAAAGTGGTGGAAAGAACGATAGCATTCCGCGCGTAATTGTCCATGGTTTGATTAAAATGATCGTTAACGCCCCCGCATAGCCCGGTATCCCTGCGCACACGGGCCAGCCGGGGAAAAACGGGCCGACCGGGAAAAAGAGGGGCCAATCCGGGCAAAAGAAGAGGCCGGAGATGCCAGCCTAGCCCCCCGCGCGGCGGTTGAGCGCAACAGTCCCCATCACGTGATCGGTCAACCCCTGACCCCGCGCCGTGGTCAGCATCAACACCACCGATACCACCTGTAAAACCCCAAAGGACAGGGACACGGAATAGCCCAGCGTGTGCATAAACGCCTCAGAAAGCGAAAACCGCTGGCCCTGAGCCGTGCGGAATTCGATCGCCATCATCCGCATCCCAAAGGTGGCCGACCCGTTGGCCAGCGTGACAACGCGATAGCCAAACCCGATCACCATCCACAGGAAGGGCAGAAAAAACAGCCCCGTAAATGCGGTGAACGGAATGGCAATCACCGTCAGAACCATCACGAAAAACGCATCAAAGACCCAAGCGACAAGCCGCTTCATGGGGACATCGGCGTAAAATTCCGGCTGTGCATGGGGGTCGGGCAAATGCCAGTCGGGGTCGCGGGAGGCGCTGTAATGGGTCATGGGGCTTTCTTATCAGATTTGAGAGGGCTGAACAGGTCAGACGAGATAACAGGTCGAGCGGCGCACGTGACACCGGCAATGCCGCGCTGAACGTCCCCGGCAACGTCGGAGAAGGGAAAGCGCCGTGGCGCTTCCCCCCGAGGATGATCCGGGATCAGGCGTCTTCTTTTTCGTCCTGTTCCTGCGTGGCGGCTTTGGCGCGCTCGTCCATGAACTCGTCAAACTCGGCCTTGTCCTTGGCATCGCGCAGACGTTGCAGAAAGGCTTCGAACTGGTCCTGTTCCTCTTCCAGACGGCGCAGCGTGTCGGCCTTGTAGGCGTCAAAGGCGCTGTTGCCGGTGCCGCCCGTTCTGTGGCGCATATGATGGTTGCGGGATTGGCGGCTGCAGGAACCTTTGAACATGCGTTTACTCCAGATCATGTAGAAGAGAAGGGCAAGCCCGACGGGCCAGAACAGGATGAAACCCAGCACCATGGCAGCAATCCAGGCACCTTTGCCCTTGCTGTCAAGCCAGCTTTCGGCTTTGGAAAACCAACCTTGCGGGGTGGTGGTATGTGCGGTGTGGGCGGCGGTGGTCATGTCTTTCTCCAATGTTAGCGTTGACGTGGTGGCGTTGTGTTTCGGTTGTGATGTTATCGCCATTAACATTGAATAAGATTGGGGGGAATGTGCTCTTTCGCAAGGGGTAATGTGAAAAGATTTTACATTTTTCTTGATTGCGCTTTTATTTCAACGCGTTAATGGCGCGTCGCTGTCAAATGGTGAAATCTGCCACTTGCGCCCCGGAAATCCGGACAAGGTCTTCGGGTGCCACTGAAAACACATGCCGGGGCGTTCCGGCTGCGGCCCAGACCAGCGAAAACTCTTTTAGACGCGGATCAAGGAAGGCGCGGATCGGGGTGAGATGCCCCACGGGCGACACGCCGCCAATGGCAAACCCGGTCTGTTCGCGCACCAGCCGCGCATCGGCCTTGCCCAACGGTTCCCCGGCCAGGGCCGCAGCTTTGGTGCTGTCCACCTGGTTGCCGCCTGCGATGATGAACAGGATCGCCTCGCCACTGTCTTCGCCGCGAAAGATGATGGATTTGGCGATCTGGTCCACGTCGACTCCCAATTCATCCGCCGCCATCTGGGCCGTGCGCGCCTCTCCGGTTTCCAACAGGATCGACGACACCCCCTCTAACGCGGTGCGCACACGGGTAACGGATTTGGACATGACACTCTCCCTTGGACATTTCTGCCTAAGCCTAGCTGACTTTGACTGACCCTGCAATCCGGTTGCGTGGGATACAAGCCCCCAAATTTGCGCGGAATCATTGACGCCACTCTGTCGCTTATCCATGAACAGGACATGAATTTCGCATCCCGTATCACCCGCGCGCCCCGCGCCTTTGATCCCGTTGCCGGGGACGAGGCGCTGACCCTGTTCCCAACCCTGTCCGGCGAAGAGGCCGAGGTGATACGCGGCACCGCCGGATGCAGCCCCTATCTCAAGGGGCTGATGACGCGCGAGGCCGACTGGATGGCGCGCGCGCTGGAGGACCCCGAAGCGGCGTTCGAAACCCTGATGGCGGCGCTGCCCGGCATTGCCGCGCCCGATATCGCTCCGGAACTGCGCCGCGCCAAGCGCCGCGTTGCGCTTTTGACCGGCCTGGCCGATCTGGGCGGGGTCTGGGCATTGGAAGAGGTGACGGGCCGGTTGACCTGCTTTGCCGATCTGGCCGTGGATGTGGCGATGAAGGCCGCGCTTGCGCCGCTGATCAAACGGGGCAAGCTGCCCGGTGCCACCGGGGATGACCTTGAAACCAACGGTGGCTGGGTCGCGCTGTCCATGGGCAAGATGGGGGCGGGCGAGCTGAATTACAGCTCGGATATCGACCTGATCTGCCTGTTTGACGAAACCCGCTATGACCCGGCGGATTTCATGGAAGCGCGCAGCGTGCTGGTCCGCGCCACCCGCAAGATGGCCGCAACGCTCAGCGACCTGACCGGCGACGGCTATGTGTTCCGCACCGATCTGCGCCTGCGCCCCGATCCGGCGGTTACCCCGGTCTGTATCGCCATGGAGGCGGCCGAGCGGTATTACGAAAGCCTCGGGCGCACATGGGAGCGCGCGGCCTATATCAAGGCACGGCCCGGGGCCGGTGATATTGCGGCGGGCGAGCGGTTCCTTGAAACGCTACGTCCCTTCGTGTGGCGCAAACACCTTGATTTCGCCGCGATCCAGGACGCCCATGACATGCGCCTGCGCATCCGCGAACACAAAGGGTTAGGCGGCACGCCACAGCTTGCCGGGCATGACATGAAACTGGGACGCGGCGGCATTCGCGAGATCGAGTTTTTCACGCAGACCCGGCAGTTGATCGCCGGGGGGCGGGACCGGTCGCTGCGTCTGCGTGGCACGGTCGAAGGGTTGACCGCGCTGGCCGCCAGGGATTGGCTGCCCGAAGACACGGCCCGGACCCTGACCCGCCACTATCGCCATCACCGCGAGGTTGAACACCGTATCCAGATGGTGAATGACGCGCAAACCCACAGAATGCCCAAGACCGACGAAGGCATTGACCGCATTGCCGCCTTCATGGGCACCGACCGCGCAACGATGGAGGCCGATCTGATGGCGCGGTTCGAAGAGGTGCATGCGCTGACCGAAGGGTTCTTTGCCCCCGATGCCCCCGATGCGGTCGATCCCTCGGGGCTTGGCGACGGCATCAGCGAAACCGCGTTTGACACCGAGGTGCTATCGCGCTGGCCCACCTATCCGGCGCTGCGGTCGGAACGGGCGGTGGAAATCTTTAACCGCCTGAAGCCCGAAATCCTGCGCCGTCTTCAGAGTGCGGCCCACCCCAATGAGGCGTTGCTGGCCTTCGACGGGTTTCTCGCGGGCCTGCCTGCGGGGGTGCAGCTGTTTTCCCTGTTCGAGGCCAATCCCCAGTTGATCGACCTGCTGGTCGATATCGCTGGCACCGCACCGGAACTGGCGCGCCACCTGTCGCGCCATTCTTCGGTGTTTGACGCGGTGATCGGGGGGGATTTCTTTGCGCCATGGCCGGGGATGCAAAGCCTGCTGGACGAGTTGGCGACACGATTGCAGCACGAAGACGATTACGAACGCAAACTGGATCTGACCCGCCGTTGGGCCAAGGAATGGCATTTCCGCATCGGCGTGCATCACCTGCGCGGCCTTGTCGATGCGGGCGAGGCAGGGGCGCAATATGCCGATCTGGCCGAGGCGTCGCTGGCCGCGCTCTGGCCCCATGTGGTGGCGCAGTTTGCCAGCAAACACGGGACCCCGCCGGGGCGGGGGGCCTGCGTGCTGGGCATGGGCAGCCTGGGGGCAGGGCGGTTGAACGCGGCCTCGGATCTGGACCTGATCGTGATCTATGACGCACAGGGCGCGGAAATGTCCGAAGGCCGCCGCCCGCTGGCCACACGCCCCTATTATGCGCGCCTGACGCAGGCGATGTTCACCGCCGTGACGGCCGCCACGTCCGAAGGCAAACTTTACGAAGTCGACATGCGGCTGCGCCCGTCGGGGACGCAAGGCCCGGTGGCGACAAGCTGGGAGAGTTTTCAAAGCTACCAGATGGGGGATGCCTGGGTCTGGGAACATCTGGCGCTGACCCGTGCGCGGGTGGTTGCAGGCTCCGAAACGCTGGGACAGGACCTTGAAACCTTCCGCCAGACCCTGTTGCGCGACAAGGGCGGCGATCACGCCCGGATCCTCAGGGAGGTGGGCGAGATGCGCGACCGCATCGCCGCCGCCAAATCCGCGTCGGGTCCGTGGGAAGCCAAGATCGGCGCGGGCCGTATGCAGGATGTGGAACTGATTTCCCAGGCGGGTGCCCTGATGGCGGGTGATCCTGCGCGTTCGGTGATCGACGGGTTGGCGTCCGGTGTCGCAATCGGATGGCTGAGCGACGCGGATAGCACAGCTCTCAGCGATGCTTATGGGCTTTGCTGGCAGGTACAGGTGACGGCCAAGCTGCTCTCCTCCAAACCTCTGGATCACGAAGCGTTGGGGATCGGTGGCGCGGCGATGCTGAAACGCGAAACCGGGGGCACGGCGCTCGAGGAACTGTCGGCGCGTCTCGACAGGGTCTGTGGCCGTGCCGGGGATGTGATCGACGCCGCGTTGCGCAGGGTGCCGTCAAACGCGTAAAGGACAACCAGATGAAAGGTGATGCATTGGACCCGAAGGCCTTGATCCGCGAAGCATATAACATCGAAGGTATCTCCGCGCCGGAATGCCGGTCGGTGTTTCTGGACTGGGCGCTGTCCCACCCCGAAGGGTTTGATACCCGCGCAGCGCTGATCCAGTTGCTTGAACGCCATGCCAGCGGGGCCGAGGAACACCCGATGACCCAGGTGCTGCGCGACGGGCTGCAAAAGACAGAGGCGCACGGGCGTCGTGGCGGGCGACAGGCGCGCCTGTCCCGGACGACCCGGTTAAACTGATCGCGCGCGCCTCTGACAACGGTGCCGATCCGCCGGAGGGTCACGTTCACGGCATGATTTGCCCTGCCAAACGCCCGATTGGCGGTCCCAGACCGCCGCATTCTTACGCCATGTTTTCCCTTGCGGTCCAGACAGGGACTCAAGGCAATGTGAGCGACGTCATGACCACACCCAACACTCCCCGCCCGTTGATCCCGCGCCGACAGTGATGGAAATCTGATGTCGGGATCAGGGTCGGGAAGGCACGCGCTTGCCCATGAGGAAATGAACCACCCGGCTTTCGCATTGTTTGCGAGGGCTGTTTCTTCGTTCAAGCCCTTGATATACCTTCCTCTATCGAACCTCTCTCGGCCCAAATCGTGAACAGCACCGGACACGGGCCGGACACAGGGCGGATAGGGGCCGGATAAAGGACAGCGAAAGTTGACATCATGACACGGGATGACTCCCAACTCTTTGCAAATCTTGAAACCTCCGGGCCGCGCCCCTTGTCCGCGCTCCAGAAACTGGGCTGGCAAAACATCTTTTCGGCACAGCTGTCCCCCGAAGACATGACCCGCACCCCGCCTGTGCGCGTCTGCGAAGTTCATCGCAGCGGGTTGACCGTGCGCGGCGATGGCACCATCGCCCACCTGCCGCCAAGCCTTGACGCAACGGTTGGGGATTGGCTGTTGTACAACATTGAAAACCCTGTGCAATCCGTTGTTTTAAAACCCAAAAGCCTGTTTAAACGCCGGGCGCCGGGCCATGGGCGCGAGGTACAGAAAATTGCGGCCAATGTGGACACGGTGTTTGTTGTGTCCTCCTGTAATGCGGATTTCAACGTTGCGCGGCTGGAACGCTATGTTGCGCTGGCGTTCAAGGCCGAGGTGGCGCCGGTCATCGTGCTGACCAAACCCGATTTGTGCGAAGATTCAATGGGTTATGCGCAACAGGCGCAGGCGATATCGAACCGGGTTCCGGTGTTGGTGCTCAATGCGCGGGACGGGGACGCGCAGACTGCGCTCTCTGAATGGTGCAAGCCGGGGCAGACCGTGGCGTTTCTGGGGTCTTCGGGGGTTGGCAAATCCACTCTGGTCAATGCCCTGATGGGCGCGGATGCAACGGAAACGGCGGCGATCCGCGAAGACGATGCCAAGGGGCGGCACACCACCACCAGCCGCCAGTTGTATTTCACGCCCGAAGGGGTGGCCATTTTGGACACCCCGGGAATGCGGGAACTTCAACTTACCGATGTAAGGAGCGGAATTGAAACCCTTTTCGCAGATATGCTTGAGCTATCGCATCAGTGTAAATTCCGTGATTGCAGCCATGAAACCGAACCGGGATGCGCGGTGCGGGCCGCAGTGGAAAACGGTGATCTGGACCCTGCCCGGCTGGACCGCTGGCGCAAGCTTGAGACCGAGGACCGGCTCAACTCGGCCACCCTGGCCGAACGGCGCGCGCGCGATAAACCGTTTGGTAAAGTGGTGCGCAACGCGACGAAACACAAGAAAAAGGGGCGCTGACCCGTCAGCGGAGCCGGTTCAGGGGTCCGCTGCCCGTGAGTCCGGTGGTGATTCTGGTGCCTGTGGTCATGCGCCCGGTTCAGGATCGGACACCGGCTCCACGAACCGCACCTTGCCGATATAGGGCAGGTTGCGGTTCCGCTGGGCAAAGTCGATGCCGTAACCAACAACGAACTCGTCCGGAATCTCAAACCCGATCCAATCGGCGCGCACCCCGGTTTCCCGGCGGCTGGGTTTGTCGAGCAACGCAATGGTGCGCAATTTGCGCGGGTGACGGCTTTCCAGCACATGGATCACATGATCCAGCGTATAGCCGGTGTCGACGATATCCTCGACCACCAGCACATCACGCCCTTCGATCTGGCCGCGGATATCCTTCAATATCCGCACCTCGCGCGAGCTTTCCATGCCGTCGCCATAAGAAGAGGCCTCAAGAAAATCCACCTCGACCGGCATATCCAGTTCGCGCACCAGATCGGCGATAAAGACGAAAGAGCCGCGCAGCAACCCCACCACGACAAGCTTGTCTGTATCGGCAAATTCCTGTTTGATTTCGTGGCAAAGATCTTCGATCCGGGCGGCGATTGTCTTGGCCGAGATCATTCTGTCAATCACATAGTCGCGCTGTGGCATGATATCCCCTTGCATTTTCGCGCGCAGAATACGACATCCTAGGCCACTGTCACGTGGAAAACCCGTCAAGAAGGGGCGTCATGCCGACCCATCACGAAACCCGCACGCTGCCCTATAGCGCCCAACAGATGTATGACCTTGTTGCGGATGTGACCAAATACCCTCAATTCCTGCCCTGGTGCGCGGCGGCGCGGGTGCGGTCGGTATCGCCGATTGATGGCGGAGAAGAGGTGTTGGCAGATCTGGTGATTTCGTTCAAAGTGTTTCGCGAACGGTTCGGAAGCCGGGTGCAATTGTTGCCAGATGTGCCCAGAATCGTGACCGAATATCTGGACGGGCCGTTCAAATACATGAAATCCACGTGGGATTTCAAGGATGTAGAGGACGGCTGTGACGTGACCTTTTTCGTGGATTTCGAATTCAGAAACATCATTTTGCAAAAGGCCATCGGGTTGGTTTTCAATGAAGCAATGCAACGCATCGTGCGCGCCTTCGAAGACCGGGCGAAGGTGCTTTATGGCTGACTGGCTTGCGCCCGCTCTGGTCCCGCCCTCGGACAGGGCACTTGCGGTGATGCGCCTTTCCCTTGTGGACTGGCTGGCCTGTGGCATTGCCGGGGTGGCCGAGCCCGTGTCGCGCGCCACAAGGGCGTTGGCGAAAGAGGAAGGCGGGGCCGGGCAGGCGACGTTGTTTGGCGGCGGGCGGGCACCTGTGCGTATGGCGGCGCTGGTCAACGGGGCCACGTCACATGCGCTGGACTATGATGACACGCATTTCGCCCATATCGGCCACCCTTCGGTGGCGGTGATTCCGGCGGCGCTGGCCATGGGCGAGCGTCAGGGGGCCGGGTTCCACAGCGTTTTGCGCGCGGCCCTGGCCGGGTGCGAAGCGTCAGTTCGGTTTGGTCTGATGCTGGGGCGGGGGCATTACCAGGTCGGGTTTCACCAGACCGCCACCGCCGGGGCCTTTGGCGCGACAGTGGCGGCGGGGCTGTTGCTTGGGCTGGAGCGGTCGATGCTGGATCAGGCACTGGGATTGGTCAGCACCCGCGCCAGCGGTCTGAAATCGCAGTTCGGCACCATGGGCAAGCCCTATAATGCGGGGATTGCTGCAGCCAACGGGGTCGAGGCGGCGGTGTTGGCGGCGCAGGGCTTCGTATCAAATCCCGGCGCGCTTGAGGGGCAGAACGGGTTTTTACCCACCCATCACGCGGATGGCGCGCCCGACATGTCCCCGGGTTTCCTGATGGAGCAGGTCAGTCACAAGTTCCATGCCTGTTGCCATGGGCTTCATGCGATGCTGGAGGCGTTGGAGGCGTTGAAGCCGCTTGATCCGGGCGGGGTCGAGACGGTGGAGATCACCACCCACCCGCGCTGGATGACGGTGTGCAACCAACCCGAACCGGCCACGGGTCTGGAGGCCAAGTTCAGCTATCGCGCCGTGACCGCTCTGGCTCTTCTGGGCTATGATACGGCGGCGCTTGGCAGTTATGACGATGCGCTTGTCCGTGAACCCGCTGTTATGGCGTTGCGCGACAAGGTGCGGGTCGGCGCCGATGACGCGATCCCCGAAACCGCGGCGGTGATCCGGGTCAAGGCCGGGCAATGGCACGAGGCGCGGCATGATCTGAATACGCCCCTGACGCTGGACCAGCGCAGCCAGCGGGTGCGATCCAAGGCAGAGAGCCTGTTGGGCCATGACGCGGCGTGGCAGGCCGTGCAAGAGGGCGATTTGCCCGCTGTTCTTCGTTTGATGCAATGAAAACGGGCCCCGAAGGGCCCGCTCGTCTGACCTTACAGTCAGCCTCGCTTAGGAGGTGAAGTCATAGGCCCGTTCGCCATGGACGCTCAGGTCAAGTCCGTTGGTTTCGGTTTCGACATCCACCCGCAGCGGAGTGATCATGGCGCAGAGTTTGACCAGCCCCCAGCTGACCACACAGGTGAACACACCGACAATGGCCAGCGATCCCAACTGGGCGGTAAAGCTGCCTGCGCCGAACACGGCAATCATGATCGTGCCAAAGATGCCGCCGACGCCATGCACCGCAAACACGTCCAGCGTGTCGTCGATTCTGAGCGTGTTGCGGATCACGTTCACCGCTTCCTGACACAGGATGCCAGCGATGGCCCCAATGGCCAGCGCTTCGATCGGGCCGACAAATCCGCTGGCCGGGGTGACCGAGGCCAGCCCGGCGATGGTGCCGGTCACAAGACCCACAAGCGAGGCCTTGCCGTATTTGATCTTTTCCCACAGCGCCCAGGTCAGCGACGCGGTGGCGGCCGAGATATGGGTGACGGTCAAAGCCATGGCCGCGCCGCCATCCGCGGCCAGTTGCGAGCCGCCATTGAAGCCGAACCAGCCGACCCACAGCATGGCCGCGCCGATCATCACATAGCCGGGGTTATGCGGCGGCGTGGTGCGGTTCTTGCGTGGGCCCAGCACCACGGCAATGATCAGCGCCGCAATCCCTGCGGTTTCATGAACCACGATGCCCCCGGCGAAATCCCTGACGCCGGTTTCACCGAAAATACCACCATCGGCCAGAAAACCACCGCCCCAGATCCAATGGGTCACGGGGGCATAGCAAAGCAGCATCCACAGGCCCGAGAACAGCAACACGAAGCCAAATCCGATCCGTTCCACATAGGCCCCGACGATCAGCGCGGGCGTGATGATCGCGAATGTCATCTGGAACGCAAAAAACAGCACCTCGGGCAGGGTGCCCGACAGGCTGTCAGTCGTGACGCCGTTCAAAAACGCCTTGCCCAGCCCGCCCCAATAGGCACCGCCGTCGCCAAAGGCGATGGAATAGCCAAAGGCAAGCCACAGCAGGCTCATCAGACAGGCGATGGCGTAAACATGCATGAAAACGCTGAGCACATTTCGCGCACGTACCAGCCCGCCGTAAAACAGCGCCAGCCCGGGCAGCGACATAAAAAGGACCAGCGCCGTGGCGACGATGATCCATGCGGTATCCGCTCCGTTCATAATTCTTCCTTCCACAAGGGTGAGTGAGTGTTGGGAAGGGGGTTTAGAGAAGCGGCGCGCCGAAAAAAGCGGCAGAGGTTCTGAGAGGGGGTAAAAAACCGCTCAAACTGTCAAGTGGGCAATTACTGGGCAGAAGCTTTGGGGGCACGCCTAAGAAATAGGCGAAACAGAAACTCTTACCGCAGGGCCGACAGCAGCAGAAACAGCGCATGATCCCGCGCCGCCTGTCGCACATAGCGGCGACCGCGCGGGCCGAACTCCACCGTTTCCACATCCGTGACCCGGCCCTCAGAGGCCAGCCCGAAACACACCCGCCCCTCTGGTTTGAACTCGGATCCGCCCGGCCCGGCAATGCCGGTGATCGACACGGCCATCCCGGCACCCGACCGCGCCACCGCGCCTTCGGCCATTTCCCGCGCCACCTCTTCGCTGACCGCGCCGACCCGGTCCAGCGTCTGGGCCGCGACCCCCAGCATCTCGATCTTGGCCGTGTTGGAATAGGTGACAAAGCCGCGCTCAAACACGTCCGACGACCCCGGCACTTCGGTCAGCGCGGCGCTGACCAACCCACCGGTACAGCTCTCGGCAGTGGCGATGCGAATCCCCTTGGTCCGGGCCAGTTCAAGCACATGTTCAGCGGTCATAGGAACAGGCTATGCCACAAATAGCCGGTGATTCCCACGGTCAGCGCGGCGGCAATCCCGGCAAAGATGTCGTCCAGCATCACGCCAAGCGCATCTCCGCGCCGGTCGGCCCGGCCAATGGGACCGGGTTTCAGGATGTCAAACGCCCGAAAGGCAAGGAACCCAACCACCCAGCCGGGCCACAGCGCCAGCACGTCCGCGCCCGCATGGGTGGCTCCGACCATCACCGGGATCAAGGCGATCCACTGGCCCGCCACCTCATCAATCACGATTTCGCTGGGGTCGTGGTCCGCCATGCCCCGGGTTTCCACGGCCGTGGCCCACCACCCTGCGAAAAAGGCCACCACGGCCCCCACCGCAACCGCAGGCCAACCGCCCAGCTGGAACAGCGCCCAGGCCACGGGCAGCGCGGCCAGCGACCCCCATGTGCCAGGGGCAGGGCGCAGATGCCCGACGTAAAAGAACGTGGCAATCAGATGAGTCATGGTTTCACCAGTGTCGCCGTGGCTATCGCGGCAATCCCTTCTTCGCGTCCGGTGAACCCCAACCGTTCGCTGGTGGTGGCCTTGATGCTGACACGGTTGGGGTCCATCTCCAGGATCCGCGCCATTGCCGCCTGCATATCGCCTGCATGGGGGCCAACCCTGGGGCGTTCACAGATCAAGGTACAGTCTACGTTCGAGATCGTGAACCCCATGTCGCGGGCCATCTGGGCGGCGTGGGACAGGAAGATATGGCTTGCTGCGCCCTTCCATTGCGGGTCCGTGGGGGGGAAATGGCGGCCAATGTCGCCTTGCGCCAGCGCGCCGTAAATCGCATCTGTCACCGCGTGCATCCCGACATCGGCGTCGGAATGGCCCTGAAGCGCCCGATCATGAGGCACCCTGACCCCGCACAGCCAGACGTGATCGCCGGGGCCGAACCGATGCACGTCAAACCCGTTGCCCAATCTAATATCCATGCTCTTGTGAGTCCTTTCTGCCAGGATCTTCCCGACCCGCGCGAAATCCTGTGCGTGAGTGATTTTCAAATTGTCCTCGTGGCCGGGGACAATGGCCACCTGCATCCCGGCATGGCGCGCCACTTCCACATCATCCGCCGCGTCGCCCGGATGGGCTTCATGGGCGGCGCATATGGCGGCGAATCGGAACCCCTGCGGGGTTTGCGCCCGGTAAAGACCGCTGCGGTCCTGGGTGCCGGTGACTGTACCGTCCTGGCCGCGCCACAACGCGTCCGTGACCGCCAGCGCCGGGGCCGCGCCCTCGGCCCAGTCCAGAGCGGCGCTTACGGCCGCGATCACCGTGCCGGGCACTGAGGCCCGCGCCACGTCATGGATCAACACCCGGTCGATGCTGCCATCCTGTCCCCCCGCCAGATCGGCAAGGGCCCGCAGCCCGTTTTTAACCGACCCGGCCCGGGTCTCGGCGCCCGAAGTCACCTGAACGCCCTGGGGCGGGTCAAACCGGTCCATATCATCGGGATGCAGCACAACCATGATCCGGTCCACCTCTGGCGCGTCCTGAAACGCCGCGAGGGTCCAATCAATGACCCGCCGACCGGCCAGAGCGCGCCATTGTTTGGGCGCACCGGGGCCGGCGCGGGTGCCGCGCCCGGCGGCAACGATAAGAGCGGCTGTGATCATGCGCGTGAGCGGTCCGTTTGGTTTCCAGACCCTCAATAGGAGGTGTAACAGGCAAGGGCAATCCTTGGCGCTTTCGCGGGGAATGCCTGTTTTTTGGGCATATCGCTGTTGCAGCCTCAAAATGAGGCATTGTTTCATTGAGCTTTCCGCGAAACAGGCGTAGCCCCAAGGCACTGCACAAGGATAAAGCGTTTGACCGTGACCCGCACCCATTTGCCCGAACAGCCCTCTTTGACCCCACCTGTGGCGCTTGCGCCGCTGGCCGGGATCACCGACCTGCCGTTTCGTAATCTGGTTGGTCGGTTTGGCGCGGGATTGGTGGTGTCCGAGATGATTGCCAGCGGGGAATTCCTCACCGCGCGCCCGGGCAGCCGGGAAAAGGCGGAACTGGGGTTGGATCATGCCAATACCGCCGTCCAGATCGCCGGTCGCGACGGCCCCACCATGGCCGAAGCCGCGCGCATGGTCGAATCGATGGGGGCCCGGGTCATTGACATCAATATGGGCTGTCCTGCGAAAAAGGTGACCGGGGGCATGTCGGGTTCGGCGCTGATGCGGGATCTGGATCATGCACTGACACTGATTGACGCGGTTGTGGCGGCGGTGTCGGTGCCGGTCACGCTGAAAACCCGGTTGGGATGGGATCACGATACCCTGAACGCCGCCCAACTGGCACAACGGGCACAGGATGCGGGGGTACAGCGCATCGTGATCCACGGGCGCACCCGGAGCCAGTTTTACAAGGGGGATGCCGACTGGGCCGCGATTGCGCCGGTGGTCGGGGCGGTGGAAATCCCGGTTTTGGCCAATGGCGACATCGTGGACAGCGCCAGCGCGGGCAAGGCCCTGCGCGACAGCGGGGCACAGGGCGTGATGATCGGGCGCGGCGCACAGGGACAGCCCTGGCTGCTGGCTCAGATCGCCCATGACCTGTTTGGCACCGCGGCCCCGGACATTCCACAGGGAGGCGATCTTATTGACATGATATCAGAGCATTACGAGGACATGCTCACCTTTTATGGGGCCGAGATCGGCACCCGCGTCGCCCGCAAGCATCTGGGCTGGTACATGGATCACGCCCGGTCGCCCGCCCCGTTGCGGCACGACCTGCTGACCACGCGGGATCCCAAACAGGTTCTGGCCCTGATCCCCGACGCGATGACACAGGAAAGGCATGCCGCATGACCGCGCTCCAGGATGCCATCTGGGTTTCCCTGCCCGTTCCCGCGCTGATCGTGGGGGCGGATGATACCATTCTGGATATCAATCCGGCGGCAGAAGGCTTTCTCATGTCCTCGGTCAAATCCATGCGCGGACAGCCGGTGTGGGACAAGGTGATGATCGATGCGCCGCTGGAAGAGGCGTTTGAACGCGCCCGTACCGTGCGCACCCCGCTGTTTGTCAATGACGTGGACGTGGGCACAGGTCAGCGCGCGCCGCTGCAGTGTAATCTACAGATTGCGCCGCTGGCGGGGGATGATGCGGCTATGCTGTTCCTGATTTCCCCACGCGAACTGGCCGGGCGCATGACCCAGAGCCAGACGGTGAAATCGGCGGCGAAATCGGCCATAGGCATGGCTGAAATGCTGGCCCATGAAATCAAGAACCCGCTGGCGGGGATCACCGGCGCGGCGCAACTTCTGAGCATGAACCTCGCCCCGGAAGACCTTGAACTTACGGACCTTATTGTCGCCGAAAGCCGCCGTGTCGTTAAGCTTCTGGAACAGGTAGAGCAATTTGGCAACCTGTCTCCCCCCGATTTCAAACCGGTCAACCTGCATGACCTGCTGGACCGGGCGCGGCGGTCGGCGCTTCTGGGGTTCGGGGCGCATATGACGATTGTCGAGGATTACGACCCCTCGCTGCCCGCGGCCTATGGCGACCCGGATCAGCTGTTGCAGGTGTTACAGAACCTGCTCAAAAACGCATCCGAAGCGACGGGCAAGGGCGGTGGCACCATCCGGTTGCGTAGCTTTTATGAACATTCCTTCCGGCTGCGGCGCAGCAACGGGTCGGGCCAGAACCTGCCGCTTCAGATCGAGGTGATCGACGACGGCCCCGGAGTACCAAAGGACATCGTCGGCGACGTGTTTGATCCCTTCGTGTCGGGCCGTGAAAACGGCACGGGGCTTGGGCTGGCTTTGACGGCCAAGATTCTGTCGGACCATGGCGGCTGGATTTCTGTCAACTCGGTGCCGGGCAAAACCGTATTTCGCATTTCCCTGCCGGTTGCGCCGGATCAGCGCATGTCGGACACCCCGCCAACGCGCAACACAAAGGAGTAGCACCCAATGGACGGCACGGTTCTGGTCGCGGATGACGACCGCACTATTCGCACGGTTCTGACACAGGCGCTGACCCGTGCCGGATGCAGGGTCCATGCCACCTCGTCGTTGACCACCCTGATGCGCTGGGTCTCGGAAGGGCGGGGCGACGTGGTGATTTCGGACGTGGTGATGCCCGATGGTAACGGTCTGGAAATGCTGCCAAAAATTGCCGATGACCGGCCGGGGCTTCCGGTCATTGTGATCTCGGCCCAGAACACGATCATGACCGCGATTCAGGCCGCCGAGGCCGAGGCCTATGATTACCTGCCCAAACCCTTTGATCTGCCTGACCTGATGAAACGCACCGCGCGGGCTCTGGAAAACAGCCACCGCAATCCAACCCGGGTGCAGGATGAAGACGCCGACCGGCCCGACGAACTGCCCCTTGTTGGGCGCACCCCGGCGATGCAGGCGCTCTATCGGCTGGTGGCGCGGGTGATGAATACCGACATGGCCGTTCTGATCTCGGGCGAAAGCGGGACGGGCAAGTCGCTGATTGCCCGGGCGATCCACGATTTTTCCGACCGCCGGACCCTGCCTTTCGTCACCGTCACGGCCAGCGATCTGCGCGATCTCGAAGGCCCGGACCGCATTCTGGCGCGGGCCAGGGCCGGGTCGGTGCTGTTTGATGAAATCACCGATATGGACACGGATCTGCAGGCGCGGATCGTGCGGATGATTGACCATCCCGGTGATCACGTGCCGCGGTTCATGGCGACAAGCCAGGGCGACCTCTCGGCCGCGATGGACGCGGGCACCCTGCGCCAGGACCTCTATTACCGTCTCGACGGGGCCACGATCCAGGTGCCTTCGCTGCGCGAACGGGTGGATGATATTCCCCTGCTGGCCAGCTATTTTCTTGGCAATGACGAACGGGATGGCGCGACCATGCGTTTTCTGTCCGATGACGCGGTGGCGTTGATGCGCAAATACAGCTGGCCTGGCAATGTGCGACAGCTTGAAAATACCGTGCGCCGCCTGGCCTTGACTGCCCGCAGCGATGAAATCACCCGCTCCGAAGTGGAAGCGGTGCTGGGTAGCCAGCCGGGCACCGAACCGGTGCTGGAGGGCAAGACCGACAAGCTCTCGGCCAGCGTCGCCCGCCACTTGCGCCGCTATTTTGACCTGCATGGCAATGTGTTGCCGCCGCCGGGGCTTTATGCCCGGATCCTGCGCGAGGTCGAAGGCCCGCTGATCGAAATCGCCCTGGATGCCACAGGGGGCAATCAGGCCAAATGCGCCGACCTTCTTGGGATCAACCGCAATACGCTCAGAAAGAAGATCACCGAGCTTGATATTCACGTGACACGGCGCCGCAAATTGATGTAAATTGGCAACATAACCGTGGCACGAAGGTCGCAATATGCCTTCGAAGACCATGAAAACAAGGCGGTAGCCGTGGCAACACGGCAGTGATCAAGAGGGCAGCGGGTGGCATCCCGGGCAAAAGATTCGACGTGGAACAAGCTGAGCCGGCTGCGCAGAAAGCGGCGTGCGCAGAATATCGCCACCCTCGGGCTGGTGGTTCTGGCACCTGTTCTGGTGCTTGCGACCTATCTGGTTCTCGGGCCAATGGGGCAGGGGGCGAACTCTTCGGCGCTGCGTTTCGTGCTGCTGGCCGATTTCATCTATGTCATGCTGGTGGCCGCTCTGGTGCTGCAACGTGTCGCGCGGATGATCGCCGCACGGCGCGCGCAATCGGCGGGGTCGCGGCTTCACCTGCGGCTGACCGGGGTGTTCGTGATCATGGCGCTTATTCCGGCGGTGACGGTGGCGATATTTGCCGTGCTCACCGTGAATATCGGTCTTGAGGGCTGGTTTTCGGAACGGGTCCGCCATGTGGTCAGCAGTTCGGTACAGGCGGCTCAGGCCTATCAGAACGAACACCGGCGCGACCTCGAAGGTTCGGCCCGGGCGCTGGCGCGCACCATCGACCTGTCGCGCACTGCCCAGCCCTTTATGACGGACGCGGATATCCGCCAGGTTCTGACCATTGGTCAACAGCGGTTCCAGCCGGGGATGAGCGAAGCCTATGTGATCGACGGCACCGGGGAATTGCGGGCGCGGGGCGAACGGTCCTATTTGTTCGATTTTGAAAAGCCGAGCGCGCAGGAAATCGAAACCGCGCGTCTGGACGGGATCGTGGTGCTACAGGATTGGAACAACAACGAATTCCGCGCCATTGTCCCGCTGTCGGCCTTTCCCGACAGGCTGGTTTATGTCAGCCGCGATGTGGACGGGACCATTTTGAACCTGCTGGATGAAACCCGCGAAACCGCGCTGCTCTATCAACAGCTGGAAAGCGAACGGGGGCGGGTTCTGTTTCAATTCGGGCTTGTCTATCTTGGGTTTGCGGTGATCCTGATCCTTGCGGCGATCTGGCTTGGCCTGTGGTTTGCCGAACGGCTCTCCGGCCCTGTGGGCCGTCTCGCGGGGGCGGCGAAACGTGTGGGGGCCGGGGATCTGGATGTGCAGGTGCCCGTTGAAGAGGGTGATGATGAAATTGCCATGCTGGGGCGGTATTTCAACCAGATGACCAAACAGCTCAAAGGTCAGCGCACCACCCTGTTGGCCAATACCGAACAAATTGAGCGGCGGCGCAGATTGTTCGATTCTGTGCTGGGGTCTGTGACCTCGGGCGTGGTTGGCGTGGATCTTGAGGGGCGTGTCACCTTCGTCAACCGTTCGGCCGAACGGCTTCTGGACTGGCATGAGGATCGTGCCCACACCGCGCTCAAAGTGGCGGTGCCTGAATTCGGGCCGCTGTTTGAAACCCTGCGCAATGGACCGGCCAGCGTGGTGCAGGAGGAAATCAAGGTGACCCGCGCCGGGCGGCTTGAAAACCTGTTGGTGCGCATGTCCACCCGCCGCGGAGAGGATGGGGCCGAAGAGGGGTTCGTGGTGGCCTTTGACGATGTCACCGACCTTGTCAGCGCCCAGCGCATGGCGGCCTGGGGCGACGTGGCCCGCCGCATTGCCCATGAAATCAAGAACCCGCTCACCCCGATTCAGCTTTCGGCCGAGCGGATCAAGCGCAAATTTTCCCGTTATCTGGATGAAGACAATGCCGAAAGCCTGGATCAACTGACCGGTGTGATCGTGCGCCAGACCGGCGATCTGCGCCGGATCGTGGACGAGTTTTCGAAATTCGCCCGGATGCCGGAACCGGATCGGCGTCATGAAAGCCTGACCCGGATCCTGTCTGACGCGGTTGTCCTGCAACAATCGGGCCAGCCGGACGTGACCCTCACGACCGCCCTGTCCGACGATACGCTGGACGGTGAATTTGATGCCACGATGATCAGCCAGGCGCTGACCAACCTGATCAAGAACGCGGGCGAAGCAACCCAGACCTGGTGCGCCGCCCATCCGGATCATGGGGGATATGCCCCCGCGATTCACGTGACAAGCACCCGGGACGCGGATCAGGCGATTGTCACCATTTCGGATAATGGCATCGGCCTGCCCGAAGACCGCGCCAAGCTGTTCGAACCCTACGTGACCACCCGGGACGAGGGCACCGGGCTTGGCCTGCCCATCGTCAAGAAGATTATCGAGGAACACGGCGGCAGCCTGTCTCTTGAAGACGCAGACCCCTTTGCGGGCTGTGATCACCACGGCGCCATGGCGCGTATCATTTTGCCGGTGTCCCGCGCGGACCCGGAACAGCAGACAGAACCAGAACAAAATAACGGTGTGAGGCGCAAATGAGTGATATTCTGATTGTCGATGACGAAAAGGACATCCGCGAACTGATTTCGGATATTCTCGAAGACGAAGGCTATAGCACCCGCAAGGCCGGGAATTCGGATGACGCGATAAAGGAACTCGCCACGGAACAGCCCGGGCTGCTGATCCTCGATATCTGGCTGAAGGACAGCAAGATGGACGGGATCGACATCCTCAAACTGGCCAAAAAGGATTACCCGGACGTGCCGGTCGTGATCATCTCTGGCCATGGCAATATCGAAATCGCCGTGGCCGCGATCAAACAGGGGGCCTATGATTTCATCGAAAAGCCCTTCAATATCGACCAGTTGCTGGTGGTGATCCGCCGCGCCATGGAAACCTCGCGTCTGCGCCGTGAAAACGTCGCGCTGAAACGCAAAGACGGGAATGTGGCCGAGATGATCGGCAACTCCGCCGCCTTCCGCACGATGCTGGGACAGTTGGACAAGGTCACGAAATCCAACGGGCGCGTCATGTTGTCGGGCCCCTCGGGCGTGGGAAAAGAGGTGGCCGCGCGCTATATCCACAGCCATTCGAACCGGGCGGATGCGCCTTTCGTGGTGGTCGGCTGTGCCTCGATCGATGCGGACCGGATGGAGGAAGTGCTGTTTGGTCGCGAAAGCGCCGAGCGCGGGGTAGAGCCGGGCCTGCTGGAAGAAGCCAACGGGGGCGTGATCTATTTCGACGAGGTCGCGGATATGCCGACCGGCACGCAATCCAAAATTCTGCGCGTACTGGTGGATCAACAGTTTCTGCGCGTCGGGGGAAATGACAAGGTGCGTGTGGATCTGCGCGTGATCTCCTCTACCTCGCGCGACCTTGGCGCAGCGATTGAAAACGGCGAATTCCGCCAGGAACTGTATCACCGGCTGAACGTGGTGCCCATCGTGGTGCCGTCGCTGGAAGAGCGGCGCGAAGATATCCCGGTTCTGGCCGAACACTTCATCGAAATGTTCAACAAGACCCAGGGCCTGCCCCTGCGCCCCCTGTCGGAAGAGGCGGCGGCGCTGATGCAGACCATGGTCTGGCCCGGCAATGTCCGCCAGTTGCGTAACGTGATCGAACGGCTGCTGATCCTTGGGGACGGATCCGGCGAAATCGAAGCGCGCGAATTGCCCGGAGAGGAAGACAGCGGCCAAACCGAAGATGGCCGCGTTGTGCTGTCCGGCGTGTTGGCCACGCTGCCACTGCGCGAAGCGCGCGAGGCGTTTGAACGGGAATACCTGCTGACACAGATCAACCGGTTTGGCGGCAATATCTCCCGCACCGCCCAGTTTGTCGGCATGGAGCGCAGCGCGCTGCACCGCAAGCTCAAATCTCTTGGGGTGGTGACCACCTCGAAATCCGGGGCGCGGGTGGCAAGGGTCGAAGACGGGGCCGACGAGGCCACCGGGTAATCCCCCATGTCCAGAACGCTCAAGGCGCAACACTGGCGGCGGCTGGAAACGCTACAGGCGAAGTGCAAATTCGCCCCCATGACCAACCGACCGGCCTGCGCCACGATCAACGGCTTCATTGTTGCCCCTGCCGGAGCGTCTCTGATCACAGGCTTTCTGGATCACGCGCTGGCGGCTGTGGCGACGCGGAAATGGGACAATATCTATTGACTCACGGGTCCCGGTGCCCTGACCTTCTTTCTCTATCACACCCCGGACCCGCCCTGCGAAATTCTGCCACAGGGGGTGTTGAAATCCGAACTGTTTACCCAGATTGACGCCCCCTACAAACACACGCCTGCCAACTGGCGGGTGCATGAACATCAACAGGGGATGACAGATCTGGATGTGCTTGAGGATTGCCTTGCAATCCTTTGAAATAAAATTCTATTTTCCCGGATCAACAATCTGCCACTGGCCATTTTGGCGGATCACACAACTTGTCGGGGTCAGTTTCGGGAACACTTTGGTCTGACCCGGCGCAACCCTGATATTGGCCTTGCAGTGCGGGATCTTCACCCGCTCGTATCCGCCATCCGTCATGCACTGGGCCACCACCTGTTCGCGTAACGGTGCGTTGGCGTCATAGATTTCCACCTGATCCGGTCCGTAATGCCCCGGGATCGTGTAGCATTTTTCATCCGAGTCGCAGATCTGGCGCGACGGGTAGTAGGGGCCGGGAATGATGCGTGTGCGCTGGCTCACCGGCACTTTCTGCGCCCCGCTGACCTTGCAATTCATCAGATCGCGATCCTTGCGCGCCACCTCGACGCCCGGCTTGTAATAGGTGCCAAGCGGCAGACACCCGGTCAGAAACGCCAGCGCGGCGCAGGCCAGTATCGATTTCATCACATACCCCTTGCGTTAACCTCTGCAAATATAGGTCGCAGCAGAGCAAAGGCCAAGGGCGCGCGCGACTAAAGCGTTTCCACATCACGCTGATACACTGATTCAACGTCATGCGGAAACGCGTTAACTTCCCGTTGAACCGGTTGTTTTGGGTTGCAACGGCGAAATGTCTTAACTCCCCCGCTTTCTGTCCCGCTTTCCTCCCTATGTGCGTCCGCGACCCGTCCAAGATCCGCCCGGGCCTCCCGGGCCGTAATGCGCCTTTGGGAATTGACCGTCTGCGCCCCATCTGTCATGCAAAACACCCAATGCACCGGAAACAAACGGGGGTGGTGCCATGAAAGTCATCATTTGCGGCGCGGGACAGGTCGGTTGGCAGATCGCACGCCACCTGTCGGGCGAAAAAAACGATGTCACCGTGGTGGATTCCAATGCCGATCTTGTGCGCCGGGCGACGGATTCGCTGGATGTACAGGGAATCGCCGGCTTTGCCTCTTACCCCGACATTCTGGACCGCGCCGGGGCACGGGACGCCGACATGGTGATCGCCGCCACCTATTCGGACGAGGTCAACATGGTGATCTGCCAGATCGCCCATTCCATCTTTGCCGTACCGCGTAAAATTGCCCGGCTGCGCAGCCAATCCTACCTGACGGCGATCTATTCAGACCTTTACCGGCGCGACCACCTGCCCATTGACGTTGTGATCAGCCCGGAACGCGAGGTGGCCGAGGCCGCGCTGGCCCGCCTGTCGGAACCTGCGGCCTTTGACACGGAAACCTTTCTGGACGGCAAGGCCCAGCTTCTGGGGCTCACCATCGACGAAGACTGTCCGGTGATCAACACGCCCCTGCGCCAGCTCTCCGACCTGTTTTCCACACTCCGGGTGATCGTGGTCGGCATCCGCCGCAACGGGCACCTGTTTGCCCCCGAAGCAAGCGATCAGATATTTGTCGGGGATGATGCGTATCTCTGTCTGGCCTGCGACGACGTGAATCGCACGCTGGAAGTGTTCGGCAAAACCGTGCGCAACCAAGAGCGGGTACTTCTGATCGGAGGCGGCAATGTGGGGCTGGCCGTGGCCCGCGCGCTGGAACAGGACAAGGACCGCATCCGGGTCAAGGTGATCGAACGCAATCGCAAGATCGCCGAGGTGGCCGCCGAGTCGCTTGAACGCACCATCGTGCTGCACGGGGACGGGCTGGATGCCAACCTGTTGGCCGAGGCAAACATCGAACGCTGCGACGCGGTGCTCTGTGTGACGGATGATGATAAAACCAACATGCTCGCCGCCGTGCGGGCCAAGGCCGAAGGGTGTCCCATGGCCATCGCTCTGATCAATGACCCGACGCTGGCCCCGCTGATGGGGCCCATGGGGATCGACGCCTATATCAATCCCCGCGCCACCACGGTCAGTTCGATCCTGCGCCACATCCGCCACGGGCGGGTGCGCGGTGTCTATTCCATCGGCGATGCCGAGGCCGAGATGATCGAGGCCGAAGTGCTGTCCACCTCGCCCATTGCCGGACAACAGCTGCGCGACATCGACTTTCCCGAAGGGGTGCTTGTGGGCGCGGTGTTGAAAGAGGACAAGGTGTACAAGCCCACCGGCGGGCTCAAAATCGACGAAGGCAACGTGATCGTGCTGTTTGCCCTGGCCAAGGACGTGCCCGAGGTCGAGCGGCTGTTGCAGGTGACCATCGACTTCTTCTGATCCCGTTCCCGCTTTGCGAAAGGCGCGCCCATGCTGCGGCTCAAGGACATTCCCCTGTTTCTGATCCTCGCGGCGATTGCCGCGCTGGCCATGTATGTGCCGGCGCTGCACGGGCTGACCTATCAGCGGTTCGCCGAGGCGCGGGCCTTCTTCTATGCCGGAACCCTCGGGCTTTTTGCGGTCAGCATCATCGCCATCGCGATTTCCAACCGGCCACGGCGGCGACAGGGGGGGCTTTCGGACCTGCTGGGGTTGTTTTCCGCCTTTGCCGCCCTGCCGCTGTTCCTGGCGCTGCCGTTCTATGAGGGGCTACGTACCACCAGCTTCGTCAACGCCTATTTTGAAATGCTGTCTTCGCTGACCACCACCGGGGCGACCCTGTTTGACCCGGACCGGCTGTCGGACACCATGCACCTGTGGCGCGCGCTTGTGGGTTGGCTTGGCGGGGTGCTGATGTGGGTCTGTGCCGCCGCCGTGCTTGCGCCTCTGTCGCTGGGCGGGTTCGAGGTGACGGCCAGCGCCGAGGCGGGGTTTGGCGATCTGCAGGCGGCGCGCCCGGTCGAGAGGTTCGATCGCACCGATGCCAACCGCCGCATGGCGCGCACCCTGCGCGCGCTGGTGCCGATCTATGTGGGGCTGACGGCGGTGCTGTGGCTCTGCCTGCTGATCGCGGGGGACACGCCGTTCGTGGCGATAATCCATGCCATGTCCACGCTGGCCACCTCTGGCATTACCTCGCTGGATGGGCTGGCGGCGGGGCAATCGGGGGTGGTGGGCGAATTGCTGATCTTCCTGTTTTTGTTCTTTGCCCTGTCACGCCTGACCTTTTCTTCGGACACGCTGGCCAGCGCCCGCCAGCCGCTGTTACAGGACCCCGAATTCCGCGTTGGCCTGTTGCTGATTTTTGGGGTGCCACTGCTGCTGTTCCTGCGCCACTGGGTCGCGGCGTTCGAGGTGGACGAGGTGGAAAACTTCTCCGCCGCACTGTGGGCGCTTTGGGGGGCGATCTTTACCGTGCTTTCCTTCCTGTCCACCACGGGGTTTGAAAGCGCTGGCTGGGAAAGCGCGCGCGACTGGTCGGGCCTGGGTACGCCGGGGCTGATCCTGCTGGGCCTGTCGCTGATTGGGGGCGGGGTGGCGACCACGGCGGGCGGGGTGAAACTGTTGCGGGTCTATGCGCTTTACCTCAACGGGCTGCGGGAAATGGAGCGGCTGGTGCATCCGTCCTCGATCGGAAGCCCCAAGGGCCAGGGGCGGCGCATCCGGCGGCAGGGGGCGTTTATCGCCTGGATCTTCTTTATGCTCTTTGCCCTGTCCCTGGCGTTGATCACCGTGATCCTCGCGGCCCAGGGCGCAGGGTTCGAAGAGGCCATCCTGCTGTCCATCGCCACGCTTTCAACCACCGGCCCGTTGATCTCGGCCGCCGCCGAAACGCCGGTTACGCTGATTGAACTGGGGGTCGGGGCCAAGCTGACACTGAGCGCGGCGATGGTTCTGGGTCGACTTGAAACTCTTGCCATCATCGCGCTGATCAATCCCCTGCTGTGGCGCGATTGACGCGGTTTTCGCGTTGACTTTCGGGGCGGCGAATTTTTGGGCTGGCATATCGGTAACGCCCGCGACATACTTGGCCCACGAAACCCGACACCAGACCGGGGCCGATACGCGGCATCCCTGCAAGAACAAAGGCAATTTCACCATGGCTTCGGACAGACAAAACCTGCAAGACGCGTTTCTTAATCATGTGCGCAAGACCAAGGTTCCGGTCACCATTTTCCTGATCAACGGGGTGAAATTGCAAGGCGTGATTACGTGGTTTGACAATTTCTGCGTTCTGCTGCGCCGGGATGGGCAATCGCAACTGGTCTACAAACACGCGATTTCCACGATCATGCCGTCCCAGCCGATTTCGCTTTACGAAGGTGAAGACGCGAATTGAGCGATCACACATCCGGGACATTCCAACATGACGAGGGCAAGGCGCGGCCCACCCGCGCCTGGGTCCTGCATCCCGACATAAAGTCAGCCCCCGACCGCCGCGACCCCGATCGCCGCCTAGAAGAGGCCGTGTCTCTGGCTGCCGCTCTTCCCGAACTTGATGTGGCGGGGGCCGAATGCGTGCGCGTCCAGCGCCCCCATCCCGGGCTGTTGTTCGGCAGCGGCAAGATCGAAGAGCTGAAGGCGCGGTTCCACGACAATGAAATCGACCTGGTGCTGATCGACGGCCCGGTCTCGCCGGTCCAGCAACGCAATCTCGAAAAGGCGTGGAAGGTCAAACTTCTGGACCGCACCGGGTTGATCCTTGAAATCTTTTCCGACCGTGCGCGCACCCGCGAAGGGGTGTTGCAGGTGGAAATGGCCGCTCTGTCCTATCAACGCACGCGACTGGTGCGCGCCTGGACCCACCTTGAACGCCAACGGGGTGGGCTTGGCTTTGTCGGTGGTCCCGGTGAAACACAGATCGAGGCCGACCGCCGCGCCATCGACACCCAGCTCAATGCGCTGCGCCGTCAATTGGCCAAGGTGGTGAAAACCCGCGATCTGCACCGCAAGGCCCGGGCCAAAATTCCCTATCCCATCGTGGCGCTGGTTGGCTATACCAATGCCGGGAAATCCACCCTGTTCAACCGCCTGACCGGGGCCGAGGTAATGGCCAGGGACATGCTCTTTGCCACGCTGGACCCGACCATGCGCCGGGTGGTCCTGCCCGATGGCGGCCCCGAGGTGATCCTGTCGGACACGGTGGGGTTTATCTCGGACCTGCCCACCGAACTGGTCGCCGCCTTCCGCGCCACACTGGAGGAGGTGCTGTCCGCCAACCTGATCGTTCATGTCCGTGATATTGCCCACCCGGAAACCGAAGAACAGGCACGGGATGTGGAAGCCATCCTGACCTCTCTGGGGGTCGATGACGACACGCCGCGGATCGAGGTCTGGAACAAGCTTGACCTGCTGGACGCGGCAGAGGCAGAGGCCGTCCGCACCCGCGCCGCGCGGACCGACGGAATCGTGTCCCTGTCGGCGCTGACGGGCGAGGGGATGGACAGCTTCCTCTCTGCGGTGGCCGAGGCGCTGACTGAACAACGCCATGGCGAAACCTTGTCTCTAAGCTTTGCACAGGGCAAGCAACGGGCGTGGTTGTTTGACCAGGGCGTGGTTGAATCCGAGGAACAGACCGACACCGGGTTTTTGGTCGAGGTGCTGTGGACCGACCGGCAAAAGGCGCGGTTCGCGGCGCTGTGACGGACCGGGTACGGGCAAGCTGTGCGGTTTCAATCCCCCCCGCGCTCAATTTCCTTAAAGCGTTCCTAAAGCGTTTCCGCATTACGTTGATCAGCGTGATGTGGAAATACTGCGCAACACAGTAGGGATATGGGCGTTTCCAGCTCTTGCTGTGATCAGAAATAACCGGAAACGCATTTAACAAATGCCGCATTGCGGCGGTGCCGCTTTGGTGCCGCTGAAATGCGCAAAAGTCACCCCTTGGGGTCTGCTGCACTGCAGCGACATTAACCCATTGATACAAAACATGAATTTTTTGCGCAACCCCTACTGAACAGGCTCAAGCCGGGTCACCCCAACCGATGCCGCCCGCGCCAAATCGGGGTCCAATGACATCGGAATATACTCGCCGCGCCGCCAAAGCTGCGCCATGTTGTCATAGTGGCGGGACAGGAAATGCCCCGATTGCCCGGTTGAGGTGATGAAAACCGAACTGTGCGGGTCGGCAAAGTCATAAACCCCCCGGTATCCTGCCCCGTGCACGTTGCGGAACGGGTCCGGCCCGGTGCCCAGCGTCAGACCGCGTTGCAGGGTGTTGTCCCCACCAGACGTGGATTGGCGAATGTTCACGAAGTACCTGAGAAGACGCACATTTCCCAGAACCGGGTGATCATGTGCCGCCTGATGCGCATCGCCCCAGCGCAAGGATTCCAGAGCCACCCCGTAGCGTTCATCGATCCAGATCAATGCGTCATCCAGAGCCGTGCGGGCGATGTCGGTACAGCTCTCTCTGGGCGAAGACTGGATCACGTCGCACCACACACCCGCCCCGGTGACATTGCGAAAAACCCGCTCGATGAATAGCGGTTCTACATGGGTAAATTCTTCCGCCAGCGGGCCAAGCTCATCGCGGATCAACCGCGCCTGAAGGGCGCGCATCCAGGCGGCATAGATCAACGGCTCGGGCATGTGCTCGTTCATCTCACCATTCCAGTTTGCCAGCAATTCCAAGGCTTTCTGGCGTTGACGTTCGGGCGTGCCCTCCGGGGCGGGGGAGCCGGTGAACCACAGGTCGGCCCCCACCAGCGGCAAAAGCGAGCGTGCCGTGATGCTGACCGTATCCAGCTGGGCTTCGATGAAACTGTCCCGAGTATGCACCTGACGGCTTTGCATCAGGCGTTGCCAGCGCGTCATGCGTTGCGTGTCCCCCCAGTCAAAGCTGACATGCAGCGGGAACGGGCGGTTAACCAATTTGTTATTGGTATTGCCTACGATCCCTCCCTGTGGCGCGTCAAAGATGGGGTTTGCGCTATAAGGCGAGAGACCCTGCCACCGGTTCTGCGGCAACCATCCCCGCGTGGGCATCCGGCCCTGGCTGTCATGCCCCGCATCGCGCCGGGGCATGACCCCGATGGTTTTCATGGCAACGCCATGGTGATCCGCCAGAATCAGGTTTTGCGAAGGCGCAACAAACCCGGACCCGGCGGCGATCGCTTCGGTCACGTTATGGGACTGCATCACCCCGATCGCAGCGGACATGGAACTGTCGCGTTCTGAGGTGCCGGTCCAGGCCACACTGGCCACGTGTCCGGCCGGGGTAATCCGGCCCAGATTGGCGTGGGTCCCGGGCAAAACCGGGCCGTTATCGGTCCAGCGCAGGGTCAGCGTCACAGGTTCGCTTTCTGCGATCTTGATGATGGATTTGCGGGTTTTAAAAGGTTTGAACCCGTTCGGGGTGCGGTATTCCCCGGGGTTTTCCGGGTTCAACTCTTCCACATAGACATCCAGATCGTCCATGTAGGATGAGGCGACGCCCCAGCCAAGCCGGTCTGAACGTCCGCTCAGCACCACGGGCATCCCCGGGATTGTTCCGCCGATGACCCCGCCAGAGGCAAGTTCGAGCCGGGCCAGATACCAGATCGACGGCGCGCTCAACCCAAGATGCGGGTCATTCGCCAGCAGGGTCCCGCCCGAGGCCGAACGCGTTTCAGCCGCCGCCCATGCCCCTGAAGCTCCGGCAAAGGCCCGCCGTTGAAAGGGCGAAAGAGGATGGGGTTTTGTTTCGGCGTAATTATTTTTATTCAATGTATTATGCGGCATAATTGATGCAAAATTCGGAAGCGCCGCAACCCCGGTTCCGGGGGCATCGGGCAGAATATCCGACAGCCGATCAGGGTTTGCCAGCGCAAGAGACGTCCGCGCTCGCAGCACCTCGGTTTCCAGATGCCCGGTCATCTGCAACGCCATCAGCTTGAGAATCGCAATCGAATCCGTGGGCCGCCACGCGGAAATCGGTGCGTTAAAGACAAAGAACTCGGGCGCGCCGCGGCCAAGCGAGGCTGTGTTGATTTCCTCAAGCCGGGCGTTGACCCCTTTGGAATACGCCTCCAGCGCGGCCCTTGTCCGGGCGTCCTGCGCGTCGACCGAGCTTTCGGCAAGGCGGTAAAGATCAAACCGCCGGATGGTGCTGTCTGTGGTCAGGGTGGCGGGACCAAACAATTCGGACAGCCGCCCCTGTGCAGTGCGGCGCAGGATCGTCATCTGCCACAACCGGTCCTGGGCATGGGCATAGCCCAGTCCGAAAAACACATCCGCATCGGATGCGCCGAACACATGGGGCACGTTGGCATTGTCGCGTACGATCTCAATCGGTGCTGAGATACCATGTGTTTTCAGTGTTTTATCGTAAGTCGGCAGGGAACGCGAGGCGAGATAATACACCAGCGACACGGCAATGACCGTGAGCACGAGAAACGCCGTGACGATCCGAACAAGCCATTGAAACACCGTAACCATTTTATCTCCTGTCGGGGGCGACTCTGCCGTTCCCCTATACCCGTTTCAACTCTTGAAATCACGAGGCAGCGGCGTTTTTTTCCACTTGCCCTGATTTCCTGATACCGAATTTGCAGCAAAGGCTTTAGACAGATTTAAAACGATGGATTGCAAGGGGAAAGAGGATGGCAAAACTGGCATTTCTGGGTTTGGGCGTTATGGGATATCCGATGGCGGGGCACCTGGCCGCAGCCGGGCACGACGTCACGGTTTATAACCGCACAACGGTCAAGGCCGAGGCCTGGACGAAACAACATGGCGGAGGCTTTGCCGCAACCCCGCGCGACGCGGTGGCAGGGGCCGAAATGGTCATGGCCTGTGTGGGCAATGACGATGACCTGCGGTCTGTGTGCCTTGGTGAGGATGGTGCCTTTGCGGGGATGGGCCAGGGGACGCTGTTCGTGGATCATACCACGGTCTCGGCGGCAGTGACGCGCGATTTGCACGGGGCAGGGGCCGAGTCCGGGATCGGCTTTGTCGACGCGCCCGTATCCGGCGGTCAGGCTGGCGCGGAAAACGCTGTACTTTCAATCATGTGCGGCGGATCACAGGCGGATTTTGACCAGGCAGAGCCGGTCATGCGGGCCTATGGCCGGTCGATCAAACGCCTTGGCGAAACCGGCGCGGGGCAGTTGACCAAGATGGTCAACCAGATCTGTATCGCCGGGTTGGTTCAGGGCCTGTCCGAAGGGCTGCATTTCGCCGAGAAAGCCGGCCTTGATATCCGTGAGGTGGTCGACGTGATCCAGGGCGGCGCGGCCGGCAGCTGGCAGATGGTGAACCGCCACGAAACCATGGCCGACGATGCGTTCGAGCATGGCTTTGCCGTGGATTGGATGCGCAAGGATCTGGGCATCTGTCTTGCCACGGCCAATGAAAACGGGGCGTCTCTGCCCGTGACCGCGCTGGTGGACCAGTTTTACAAGGATGTGCAGAAGCTGGGCGGGGGGCGTTGGGATACGTCGAGCCTTATCAAGCGGTTACGCGCCATGGATTAAGCTCCCTTTGTGTTTGCTTTGTGGGGGCGTGGGGAGTTTTACGGAAGAGGAAAGGGGTTAGTGGGACGCGCTGTCAGAGAACAGCTGGATCACCACAATCCCGGTGATAATCAGCGTTATGCCAAATACAGCAGGTAGGTCAAGCCGTTGTTGGAAAACAAGAAATCCGATCAGGGCAATAAAAACGATCCCCATTCCCGACCACAGGGCATATACCACCCCCACAGGCATGGTTTTAAGCGTCAGGGATAACAACCAGAAGCTGATTCCGTAGGCGCTGATCACAAGCAGCGAAGGCCAGACGCGGGTGAACTGCTGGCTGGCCTGAAGCGCGCTTGTGCCAATGGTTTCGGCAACCACCGCGAGGATCAGGTAAACATAATGTGTGGGCATTGTGTGGCTCTGGAGTTGCTTTGCCTGAAATTGAACGCCAAACCGGGGCGTTCGGCAATGCCAAAAGCGACAGGATAAAGCGTTTCCAGTTATTGTTGGATCACAGCAATAGCGGGAAACGCTCACATCCCTACTGTGTTGTGCAACGTTTCCACATTACGCTGAGTCAACGTAATGCGAAAACGCTTTAGGTAGCCAGAGCGGGTGTGCTGTCGTGCCTCGACAGGCACCCCTTGTTCCGGGATGAAAACGGATTTGTCCAGAGCGCCGTATCCAATTGAAAACGGGCCGGAAAACCCGGCCCGTTGCTTGTTCAATGGTGTTTGGCTTAACCGATGATCGCGTTCAGGGTGGTACTGGGGCGCATAACCTGGGCCAGCTTGGCTTCGTCACTGGTATAGTACCCGCCGGTATCTGCCGCGCCGCCCTGCGCCGCAGCCAGTTCGGCCACGATGGCGGCTTCGCCGTCTGCCAAGGCTTTGGCAACAGGGGCAAATTCGGCGGCCAGATCGGCGTCATCGGATTGTGCGGCCAAGGCTTCGGCCCAGTATCGGGCGAACCAGTAGTGGCTGTCGCGGTTGTCCGGCTCACCCACTTTGCGCGAGGGCGAACGGTTGAAATCCAGAATGCCCTGGGTTGCGGCTTCGGCTGCGGCACCAAGTACGGCGGCCTTTGCGTTGCCTTTGACATCGGCCAGGAAGTTCAGGCTCTCTCCGAGGGCACAGAATTCCCCCATCGAGTCCCAGCGCAGGTGGTTTTCAGCATGCAGCTGTTGCACGTGTTTGGGGGCCGAACCACCAGCACCGGTTTCAAACAGGCCACCGCCGTTCATCAGCTTGACGATCGACAGCATCTTGGCCGAGGTGCCCAGCTCCAGGATCGGGAACAGGTCGGTCAGATAGTCGCGCAGCACGTTGCCAGTGATCGCAATGCTGTCTTTGCCCGCTGTGATGGTGGCCAGCGATTGTGCCGTTGCTTCACGTGGGGCAAGAATCTGGAAAAGGTCCGCTTTTCCAGCGGCCTCCAGTGCGGGTTTCACGTATTTGATCAGCTGCGCATCGTGTCCGCGATTGGCGTCCAGCCAAAAGATCGCTTCTGAACCCGTCAGGCGCTGACGATCCAGAGCCAGTTCGATCCAGTTTTCGATCGGGGCCTTCTTCACGGTGCAGGCGCGCCAGATGTCTCCCGCTTCCACGTCATGCGAATGCAGGGTGTCCCCATTTGCGAGCACAACGCGGATTGTCCCGTCGGCGGGGGCTTCGAAGGTGGTGGGGTGGGAGCCGTATTCTTCGGCTTTTTGCGCCATCAGGCCAACATTCGCCACCGACCCGGCGGTGGTGACATCCAGCGCGCCGTTGGCTTTGAAGAAGTTGATGGTTTCGTCATAAACGCTGGCATAGCACCGGTCGGGGATCACACAGTTGGTGTCGCCCTTGGCCCCGGTTTCATCCCAGCCCTTGCCGCCCGCGCGGATCACGGCGGGCATCGAGGCGTCGATAATCACATCCGAGGGCACGTGCAGGTTGGTGATGCCCTTGTCGCTGTCGACCATATACATGGAGGGGCGGTTCAGCGCCTCGATTTCGGCTTTGATCTCGGCAGCATTGTCCAGCGTGTCAATCGCGGCCAGTACATCGCCCAGACCCGAGTTGGACGAGCCTCCGGCGGCGGTAATCGCGTCGCCATGCTTATCCCAGACCGGTCCCAGCCACGCCTTGACCGCGTGGCCAAAGATGATCGGGTCGCTGACCTTCATCATGGTCGCTTTCATGTGAAGCGAAAACATCGTGCCGTCCGCAATGGTGTCTTCGATGGCACCCTCCAGGAACGCGCCAAGCGCCTTGGCCGACATGAAGGTCGCGTCGGCAATGGTGCCGGCCTCCAGGGGCCAGCGGTCTTTCAACACTGCGACCGTTCCGTCCCTGGCGACAAACTCAATTTTCGCGTCACCGGCCTGGTCTTCGGTGATGGTGGCCGACACTTCGTTGGCATAAAAATCGTTGCCGGGCATGGACGACACTTTGGTTTTGCTGTCCGACACCCAGGCACCCATGGAATGGGGATTTTTTTGCGCATAGTTCTTGACCGCGCGGGCCGAACGGCGGTCTGAATTGCCTTCGCGCAGAACCGGGTTCACGGCCGAGCCCTTGATCGCGTCATATTTGGCGCGCACGGCTTTTTCTTCGTCCGATGCGGGGGCTTCGGGGTAGTCGGGCAGGGCATAGCCCAAGCCCTGAAGCTCTTCGATGGCCGCGACCAACTGGGGGACCGAGGCCGAGATGTTGGGCAGCTTGATGACGTTGGCATCGGCCGTTTTCACCAGTTTGCCAAGTTCGGCCAGGTCGTCGGCGATGCGCTGTTCTTTCTTGAGGTATTCGGGGAAGGCCGACAGGATACGGCCAGCCAGCGAGATATCCCTGGTGCCAACGGTGATATTGGCAGCAGCGGCGAATTTCTGAATGATCGGCAGGAACGATGCGCTGGCAAGCTCGGGCGCTTCGTCGACCTTGGTGTAGATGATGTCCGGGTTGGATGTGTTGGCCATGAGTGATCCCTCTTCGGCTTGCAATTCAACTTCTTCTTGGGCGCCCTATAGCGCGTTTCAGAGGGAAATGGAAGATGGTATGCGAAGGTATACGGTTTTCATTTGAGGTGTTTCGACGCAACTCCGGGACATTGCCAAACCCTGCCGGTTGGCGCACAACCAAGGCCCGGGATCAAGACGACCAGAAGGCACCATGGAACCGCTCAATTTTATCCGTACATCCGTGATGATCGAACGCTCGGTTTCGATTGAAGCGCCTGTGCGGCTGGAGGACAACGTGGTGTTAAAGAGGGTGAGCCGGATTGGACGCTATTCCTATATGAATCATGGCAGCAGCCTGGGGGCTCATTGTACGCTGGGGCGGTTCTGTTCCGTTGCCCGGAATGTCCAGATAGGGGCCATGGATCACCCGACCAGCTTCTTGTCGACACATCCGTTCCAGTATCTTGACTATCATTTCAAACGGGTGCCGGGGTATCGCGATGCGGTGCGGGTGCCGTTTGACCGGGGCGACCCCACGGTGATTGGCAACGACGTCTGGATCGGGACCAACGCGGTGATTATGCGGGGCGTCACAGTGGGGGACGGGGCCATCATCGCCGCCAATGCCTTTGTTGACGCCGATGTGGCACCCTATCAAATCGTTGGGGGACTGCCTGCGAAACCGATCCGGCCGCGGTTTGATGAGACCACGATTGTACGGTTGCTTGCGGTGCGTTGGTGGGATCTGGACTACAGCCAGATTGCAACCCTGCCTTTTGATGACATCCACGCGGCGTTGGACCGGTTGGAAGACATCCGCACAGCCGGGGCGTAACCTGCTACCCCCACGCCTCGACCTGTTTAAGCCAGAGCATCAACAGAACGGCCACGCAGGACAACCCACATATCCCAATGGCAAGGGGCAGGGGAGTTCCATCAAAGGCCAGGCCCAGAGGGATGGCAAATACCATGGCCACCACGGTTGCAGTCCCGGCGATCATCGATGCCGCCAGCCCGGCAATATGGCCCAACGGCTCCATTCCCATGGCGTTGAGATTGCCAAGGGTCATGCCCACCATGAAGAACACCGAAGTCTGCCAGAACACAAACAGGCCAAACCGCAAATCCATTCCAAGCCCGGCGTTTTCCCACAGGATCACCGCTGCCGAAATGACGAGTTGCGAAAACAGGGCCGCTGTCACCAGCCGCCGCATTCCCAGCCGGACCACAAGCATGGCGTTGATCACGCTGGCCGTGCCCGAGATCACGGCCACCAGCCCGAACCAAAGGTGAAAGCTTTCCCCGCGCCCAAAGGACTGGTCATAGACGGGTTGGACGCTGGACAGCATTCCAAACAGGATAGCATAGCACAGCGTCTGTACCGAGATTGAAATCCGAACGCTTGGAATGCGCATCATTTCAAGCAGGGCGTTCCGAATTTTTGAGGCCTGGAACGGACGGCGCGCCGCGCGGGGCAGGGTTTCGGGTTGGCGTAGCCCCATCCAAAGCGCGCCAACCAGAGCAAACAGAATGAAGGCGATGAACACACTGCGCCACCCGGAAAAGTCGATGATCAGCGCCCCCATGGCCGGAGCAATGGCGGGAACCAGGGTGAAGATCAGCATGACGATGGACATCAGCCGGGCCATCTCGCGCCCTTCATACATGTCTCGGATGATGGCCATGGACACAATCCGTGGCCCGGCGATCCCCAGCCCCTGAATGACGCGGGCCAGCAACACAAGTTCAAGCGTCGGCGCAAACCAGGCCAAAGCCGCCGCCGCGATGTAGACCGTTGCGCCCCACAGGATCACCGGCTTACGCCCGAACGTATCGCTGAGCGGTCCGGCAACAAAGGTGCCAAGCCCCATGCCAATGACAAAGGAGGTGAGTATCAACTGCGCGCGATTGGGATCGGCGGGCGACAGTTCGGCCCCGATTTCGGGCAGGGCAGGCAGCATCGAGTCGATGGAAAACGCAATAGTTGAAAACATCATCGCCATCAGCGCGACGAACTCGGCATAGGACAAACGATTGGGCATCTGATTACCTTTGATCAACAGGATCAGCCCCCAATATCAGCAGAGTTAGCGCGCGCAATCGAAAACCATGTGCACAGACGCACAGTCGCGGGTACAACCCGTTTGTGTGGGGTCAGGGTTCAGGATCCTGATCCAGATTGGCCACCGCCTCGTAGTCTTCGGCGGGCTTTGTGGGCTCGCCGTGATGATGATGGTGATGGTGGTGATGATGTTTGTGTTTGCCCTGTTTATGGGCCAGCCGGGCGATCAACCAATCCTCGTGGTCCTGGCGTTTTCGCACCATGTAGGTGCCAAATTCGTGGATTGCGATGGCAAAAATGCCAAGGCCGAGAAAGATGAATATCGTTGTGAACACCTTGCCGATTGCCGTGGCGGGGACAAGGCTCCCGTATCCTACTGTCGATAGGGTGACGACGGAAAAGAAATAAGCGTCAACCCAGTTCCACCCTTCCACATAGTGGAAGAACACCGTGCCGAAGGCGATGATGCTCAACAACAAGGTGGCGATGATGCGGGGCGATATGTTCATGCCTTGGCGCGCCCTTCCGGCTGCTCTTGGCCTGCGGGAGCGAGCTGGGCCGTGACTTCATCAATGACTTTCATCCAGAGCTCGGCTGGTTGCGCTCCGGGGACGGCATGGCGGCTGTCCACGATGAAGGTGGGCACCGAAGTGACCCCTTTCTCGCGTGCATTGCTGTCACGTTTCCTGATGAAGTCCACATCTTCGTCGGTTTTGAGAAGTCGTTGCACCAATGTCGCGTCCAGCCCCACACTGTCTGCGAGATCGGCAAGCACTTCGTGATCCCCTATGTCGCGACCTTCATTGAAATAGGCTTTGAAAAGCGAGGACACCATTGCGGTTTGTCGGCCTTCGATGCCGGCCCAGTGTATAACCCGGTGCGCGTTTAGCGTGTTGGGGGTGCGTGTGATTTGATTGAATTCGATGTTCAACCCAAGCGCCTTGGCATGTTCCATGATCGGGGTATAGGCCTGTAGCGCACCGTCCTTGCCCCCGAACTTGGATTCAAGATAGGTACGGCGATCCATACCCTCGGCGGGCATGTCGGGGTTCAACTGGAACGGATGCCATTCCACGGAAAAAGGGTGGTCCGGGCGTTGTTCCAATGCGCGGTCCAGTTGGGTTTTGCCAATATAGCACCATGGGCAGATCGGATCGGAAAGAATGTCCAGACGGACCATGGCGTGACCTCGTTCATTGTATTCAGTAAACACATAAGGCGGGGGGGCACAAAGGGAAAGCCCTTGCTTCGGGGTCAGCTCTGGTCGCGCGGCACGGATTTCAATGCCTGCCTTTGGATCTTGCCGTTGGGGTTGGTTGGCATCGCCGCGATCCGGGTGTAGATCCGGGGCGTCTTGTACCGGGCAAGCCGCGAGGCAGCGTATTGGGCAAGCGCGTCTTCGTCCAGGGGCTGTTCAGAGCAATAAAACGCGGCGATCACCCGCACATCCTGTTTGATTTCGATGTCCGTGACGCCAATTTCGGTGAGACCGGGAAAGCCATGAAATGCGGCTTCGACTTCAAGAGGAGACACACGATAGCCGCCTGCGTTCATCATGTCGTCCACACGCGCGTGATAGGCGATTTGGCCGTCTTCTTCCATTGCGCCATGGTCTCCGGTCAGAAACCACTCTCCGCGCATCCGGGTATGTAATTCACTCTCTGCCCCGAAATACCCGATCAACAGACCCGGATCGCGGTTGGAGACCGCGATTGTCCCATCCTGTCCAAGAGGGACGGGCGCGCCGTTGTCGTCCACGATGGCCACGCGGCGCCCGGTTTGTGGCTGACCCAACATTCCGGGGCGCGCGGGCGTGGTGGGGCTTGCCGATATAAAGGTTGAGCATTCCGACATGCCATAGGCTTCAAACAGCTTGCGACCTGTTGCGGTGTTCCACTGGTCGCGAAGGCCTCCGGACAGCTTTTCCCCCGCGCTCAGCCCGTGGCGCAGATTGGGAAGATCAAGCGCGGAATGTTGCTTGAGGATCTTCCTGTAAACGCCTGGCGTAGCAGCGAAAACAGTTGCCTTCTGGCTGGCCAGTATGTCAGGCAGCGCTTCTGGTGTGGTTCCTGCGTCGGGAATAATTGCCGTGGCCCCGACACTCCAGGGATCCATCAACCCGGTCCCGAGCGTATAGGTCCAGTTGAACGCGCCCGCATGACACAGCCGGTCGTGTTCGGAAAGGTCGTACCACCCACGGATCATCATCCCGCGCGCCCAAATGGCGCGATGGGCATGGCAGACCGCGCGGGGTTTGCCGCTGGTCCCCGAGGTGTAGACGATATAGGCCATGCGCTCTGGCGCTCCCATGTCCCAGTTACACGGCGGCAGGGTCTGCATCTGTTCAAGCTGATCCTGCGGGATAACCGGTGTTGTGCCACTGCTGCCTGCAATCCCCTTGCCCTGCAGGATCACCGCCGGCGAAAGCTCGGCCACCATGGCGTCCACCTCGCGGGTGGTGAGCTGGCTGGACGTGGGTACGGGAATGATCCCAACAGCGATTGCGCCGAGATAGGCGATCGGAAACTCGACTGTGTTCCCAAGGCGCATCAATGCGATGTCACCGGGGCGCAGACCTGCCTCAAGCAACCCGGTTCCCGTGCCCCGCACAGCCGCCTGCAATGCGGAAAAACGCATGTTTTCACGCCCCGGAACCACAAGGGCGGATTTATCGGCAAGCCGCTCTGAATGGGTCAACACGTGGGCGGCAAGGTTAAAGGGTGCAGGGCAGGGCGGATAGGCCCCCTGATCAAATACGGAAAGGGTCATGGGGCATGGCTAAGCCCCCTTTGGGGCAGTTGCAAGCCCGGCTGCACCTGCCTATGAAAGACGCCATGAACAGCAAAGACCCCAAATCCCTGATCCGCATAGCCCGCGAAAGCGGTGAGGCGGCCGCAGCAGAGCCTCTCAATCTTGGTGAGCGGGTGCGCGATTTGCGCAAGGCCCGTGGGATGACCCTGGAACAGGCGGCCTCGCAGGCGGGGCTGGCGCGCTCCACCTTGTCCAAGATAGAAAACGGTCAGATGTCGCCGACCTATGAGGCGGTCAAGAAGCTTGCCGTCGGTTTGGAAATATCCGTGCCCCAGCTGTTCACGGCCCCCCAGAATGAACAGGTCAACGGGCGCATGTCGGTTACGCAATCGGGGGCGGGGACGGGCCACGTCACGGCGACCTATGAACACGAGCTTCTGGCCGAAAGCCTGACCAAGAAGAATATGTTGCCTTACCGCACCCGTGTCCGTGCCCGCGGGATGGACGAATTCGAAGGCTGGGTACGCCATGACGGCGAGGAGTTTCTTTACGTGCTGACCGGTGTTGTGCGACTTTATACCGAGTTTTACGAACCGGTCGAAATGCGCCGTGGGGACAGCGCCTATTACGACGCCTCCATGGGGCACAACCTTGTGTCCACAAGCGAAGAAGACGCCACCGTGCTTTGGGTGACCTCGCTGGTCTAGAGGCCCAACCAACCTGACTTAGGGGAGCCTAAGGACAGGGCCACGGCCATGGCAGCTACTTTGCGAAACTTTAGCGAAACAGGCGGGGCAGGATAAGCAAAGCCAGCCCGACGCCGACAATCTGCATCACGATGAACATCGCGATATGGCCGGGGTAGATCCCTGCGAACGTGTCGCTGAACCCGCGCGCGATGGTCACGGCGGGATTGGCAAAACTGGTGGACGAAGTGAACCAATAGGCCCCGGTGATGTAAAGCCCGACCAGAGCGGGCACCGCATCCGGTTTTTGCCGCACCCCGCCAAAGATCACGAACAAAAGCCCGAACGTGGCAAGGACTTCCGACGCCCATTGTGCAATGCCTGTACGATGCATGGTGGTCGAGCTTTGGAAAATCGCCATGTCGAACATCAGATGGGTCAGCCAGACGCCAACAATTCCACCCGCGATCTGAACCACCACAAAGGGGACGACATCCTTCCAGTCATGTTCGCCCCGAATGGCAAAGGCCAAAGTCACCGCAGGGTTGAAATGCGCGCCCGATACCGGGCCAAGCGTGGTGATGATGACATAAAGCATCGCGCCCGTTGCAATAGCATTGGCCAACAGCGCAACCGCCACATTGCCGCCCGATAGGCTGTCCCCCATGATCCCGGAGCCGACAACACCGATCAACAGCATCGCGGTGCCGATGAATTCCGAAAGCAGCTTTTGCGTGGTCATGTCAGCTGTCCCACGCGATCCAATGCCGCCTTGAATTCCGCGTGATCCATGGTTTCGATGGGCAACTCCAACAGGGCCGTGGCCCGTTTTTCAAGGATGTCATAGGCGGTGCGGAACGCCGCGTCCCAGTCCGCTTCCTGCGCTGCCGCCGGGTCGTCTACGCCCCAATGGGCGCGCACCGGTGCACCGGGCCAGATCGGGCAGGTTTCGCCGGCGGCAGACGCGCACACGGTGATCACGGCATCCATTTCGGGCGCATCGGCTTGGGCAAACTCGTCCCAGCTCTTGGACCGTGCACCAGCCGTGTCATGCCCCTTTTCCCCAAGCAGCCGCAGGGATTGGGGATGCACCTCCCGCGCCGGATGAGACCCGGCCGAAAAGGCCGTGACGCGCCCGTCGCCAAGCGTGTTGAAAAGAGATTCAAGAAGGATCGAGCGGGCCGAGTTGCCGGTACAAAGCACAAGTATGTTCATGCTGCCCCGCTAATCGGATTCTGTAACATTTTCATGACATGTTCACTCTTCCCACCACCAGACTTCGGGAAGAAACCAGGGTCCATCTCCGTAAACCGGCAGGGTGTCGGGATATTTCAACCGGGCATCATGAGCAATACGACCCACCCCGTATTGATAGGTCGGGATTACATAGCGCCCTGCCATCAACACCCGGTCAAGCGCCCGCACCGCAGCTTCGAATTCGTCGATCCGGCTGGTGCGCAGCATCAGGGCAATCATTTCTTCGGCAGCGGGGGAATTCATCCCCATGAGGTTGCGTGACCCTTCCTCTGACACGCCCTTGGACCCCCAATAAAGCCATTGTTCATTGCCGGGGCTTAACGACAAATCCCTGCGAAAATCGGTCATGTCGAAGTCAAAGCTTTGAAGTCGTGAAAAATATTGTGCGTTGTCAACAACTTCAACTGTAGCCTTGACACCGATACGCTTCAGGGACGTTACAAAGATATTGGCGAAGGCCTGCTTTTCCTTGGCCCCCTGTGGCAACAGGATCGCGAACTCAAAGGGGGTGCCTTTGGCATCTTTCATGATGCCCTGATCGGCCACAAAACCAACCTCTTCCAACAGTTTGAGCGCACGGCGCAGGTTTTTGCGATTGCGCACGGTTCCGTCCGACCGGGGAAGCGCATAGCCCTCCAACGCGCCGGGGGGCAGGCTATCGGCAAAGGGCAACAACAGCTCACGCACCTCGTCTGTGGCCGGGCCGTTGCGCATTCCCAGACGGGTGTTTGAAAAATAGGATGGTATCCGGGTCTGTCGTCCGCCTGTGATGGTATCGTTCATGTATTCGAAGTTGAAAGCCAGCAACATCGCCTCGCGTACCCGCCAATCGGCAAAGACATCGCGCCGGGTGTTCATCACGAACCCGGTCATGCCGCTGGGTTTGCCATGGGCGATCTCTGATTTTACGATTTCGCCCGCGCGGGCCGCCGGAAAATCATACCCGGTCGCCCATTTTTCGGCATTGCCTTCACGATAGACCGATAGTTCCCCGGCCTTGAAAGCTTCGAACATCACCGAGGCGTCGCCAAAATACTCGATACGGATTTCATCAAGATTGGCGGTGCCGCGGCGCAGGGGCAGGGCATTGGCCCAATAGTCGGGGTTTCGCACAAGCTGAACATAGCGACTTGGTTCGAAATCCTTCACCACATAGGGTCCCGTGCCGATGGGCGGTTCAAACCCGGACTCGGCAAAATCCCGGTCGGCGTACTGGGACTTCTTCAGGATCGGGCGCATCCCCGCGATGAGCGCCAGTTCGCGGTCCTTGGTGTTGAAGGTTATACGAACGGAACGCGGCCCCGTTACCGTGATCGTGTCAACCTTGCCCGCAAATCCCAGGTAACGGGGATGCCCCTTGGACCCCAGCGTTTCGTAAGACCACACAACGTCTTCCACGGTCACGGGCGAGCCATCCGAAAACCGCGCCTCTGGTCGCAGGGTGAATTCAACCCATTCGCGCTCGGGTCCAACCCGAATCGATTCGGCGAGAAGCCCGTAAAGCGCGAAGGGTTCCGAGCGATTCCGCCCCATCAGGCTTTCATAGCCAAGAAAGCGAAGCTGCCAGGGCACCTTGCCTTTGAGGATGAACGGATTGAGGCTGTCGAACCCGCCGGTGTTTCCTGTCACCATCCGCCCGCCCTTGGGCGCATCGGGGTTGGCATGGGGCAGGGACACAAAATCCGGTGGCAATTCCGGTGCGCCATACATAGCTATGCCATGCGTCGATTCTGTTACGCCCATTCCGGGCGCGAGAATCAGTGTCAAACCGGTCGCAACGGACCGAAGTTTTCGGAAATAATCTGACGCCATTTTGGCAACAATCCTGATCTGCCCTTGTTTTCTTGACGCTCACCGTAACGGGGGTTTTCCGCCTTATCAAACTTTTAGCTTGGACTCTGAGCGCGCAATTGCTTATAAAGAGGGCACTGCTCGATAGGTTTCTTGCCTGTATGAAACCTGCCTCAATAACTTAACCCCGGCTTCGCGCCGGGGTTTTTTTGTCTGGGCCAATCTGGCAATTCAATAAATATGTGAGGGCAGATTGCGACGGTCCGAGCGGAAGTCGTCATCGCGCGCCATAAAGCGTTTCCAGTTATTGTTGGATCACAGAAATAGCTGAAAACGCCCACATCCCTACTGTGTTGTGCTGCGCTTCCACATCACGCTGAGTCGACGTAACGCAGAAACGCTTTATCTGGAAAGGCTGGCTGTCATCGATGAGACTTCGGTCAAGACCAACATGGCGAAGACAACAGGCTGGGCTCCTCGCGGCCAGCGCCTGATTGATCAGGCACCCTTCGGCCATTGGCGCACTGCGCCATGATCGGCTGGACGCCCCATGGGTCATTGATGGAGCGATGAACAGCGAGATATTTACCCTCTACACCGAAACCCAACTGGTGCCGACCCTGCGGGAGGGTGACGTGGTCATTCTGGACAACCTCTCCAGCCACAAAGCACTGGTTGCCGCTGAAGTTCTGCACAGTATCGGCGCGTGGTTCCTGTTTCTTCCCCGATACAGCCCAGACCTGAACCCCATAGAAATGGCGTTCTCGAAGCTCAATAATCTGATCCGAAAAGCCGCCGCACGAACCTAGGACCAGCTATGGGATGCTGTCGGACAGGCCTGCGACCTCTTCTCCGAAGAAGAATGCTACAACTACTTCAAAGCTGCGGGACATGCACGTGCGTAGGCTCATTCACGCAGGGCGGTCTGGAGTGAGGCGGTAACCCCAACCAACTCGGTCTGGATCGAATGAATAACCTGTTTAAAGATCACAGCTAGAGCGTGCCCGCGAACCGATTGAGGCTCATGCTGACCTGTCGGAGGCTGGATCAACGGTGCAAGTGCGCATCGTCCCTCACCCCCCCAAACACAGGGGGGGTGCGATGTTCAGACCCCGATCAAGCGCCTTACCGTCGTCTGCGGCGACGCCGGCCTTCGCCATTTGCTACGGGATCGCCGCCGGTGTTAAAGGACACGTCGGGCAGGGTGACCGCCGCATTCAGGATCGGGAAGGGCTCAACCGCGTTGGGAATGGCGCTGGCATTCACGAAATGCTCCTGGAACCGGGGTTCGATGGCCGTTTCGATCTTGATAATCCGCCGTACGGTTTCTTCGATTTCGCTGCGAGAGTCCGAATTGAGCAACGCGATACGCGCCCCGGTGCCCGCCGCGTTGCCCGCACTTGTCACCTTTTCGGGCGCGCAATCGGGGATCATGCCCAACACCATCGCGTGTTTTGGCGAGATATGCGCCCCGAATGCACCGGCCAGGACAACCCTGTCCACGGTATCGACGCCAAACTTGTCCATCAACAACCGCGCCCCGGAATAAAGCGCGGCCTTGGCCATCTGGATCGCGCGGATATCGGGGTTGGTGACCGTGATGGTCGGACCTCCTTCGGCGCTGCCGTTCCACAACAGATAGGAATGGGTGCGCCCATCTTTGATACAACGCGCCGTGCCGGTCTGTTCGGCGGATCCGATCAGCCCGGATTGATCCAATATCCCCGCCATCCGCATTTCGGCAATCACCTCGATGATGCCCGAACCACAGATGCCGGTAATCCCGGTGGTGGCAATCGCTTCGGCGAACCCGTCTTCGTCGGACCACAGCTCGGATCCGATCACGCGGAACCGCGGCTCCTTGGTCACCGGGTCGATTTCCACACGTTCAATGGCCCCGGGCGCGGCGCGCTGGCCGCTGGTGATCTGCGCCCCTTCAAAGGCCGGGCCGGTGGGCGAGGAACAGGCCAGCACCTTTTCACGATTGCCCAACAGGATTTCGGCGTTTGTACCCACATCGACAACCAATACGAGGTCGTCGGATTTATCCGGTGCTTCGGAAAGCGCCACGGCGGCGGCATCCGCGCCCACGTGCCCCGCGATACAAGGCAACAGGTAGACCCGCGCAGAAGGGTGAATGCTCAGATCCAGATCGCCGGCGCACAACCGCATGGCGTTGCTGGTGGCAAGGGCAAAAGGTGCCTGACCCAATTCAAACGGATCAATGCCCAGAAACAGGTGGTGCATGACCGGGTTACAGACAAATACCGAATCCACGATCAGATCCTTGTCGACCTCGGCCTCTGCGGCAATCTGCACGAAAAGAGCATTCATGCCTTCGCGCACCGCGCGCGTCATTTCATCGGCACCGCCCGAGTTCATCATGGAATAGCTGACCCGGCTCATCAGGTCTTCGCCAAACCGGATCTGGGGGTTCATGATGCCGGAACTGGCCACCACGGCCCCGGTTTGCAAATCGCACAAATGCGCCGCAATGGTGGTCGATCCAAGGTCCACGGCCAGCCCATAGATCGTCCCGTCGTAATAGCCGGGCCAGATATGCATGATCCGCGGCGGGTTTTCCGCATCGCCAAGATGCACGGCCACCGTCGCCTTCCAATCGCCTTTGCGCAGGATGGGTTGCATGGATTGCAGGATATGCAGATCGGCTCGCACGCCCTCAAGCTGCCATTGCTCGGCCAGCGCCACGATCAGCCGCTCCAGATCGCCAGAGGGGTCGTGCATGTCCGGTTCCTGAACCTCGACATAATAGAGTTTGACCGAGGGATTCATGGTGATGTCCCGCGCCTCGGCCCGTTTGCGCACCACCTGTTTGTGCACCTGGCTTTCGGGGGGCACGTCGATCACCACATCGCCCTGAACCGTCGCCTGGCATCCAAGACGACGCCCGTCGATCAGACCCCGTTTGGATTTGTAGCGTTCTTCAACCGGGTTCCATGCGGACAAGGCGTCCGGCTCTACCGTCACCCCGTGTTTGGGAAACTCGCCAAAGGACGGCGTCACCTGGCATTTCGCACAGATACCCCGACCGCCGCACACGCTATCGACATCGACGCCCAATTGCCGGGCGGCCGTCAGAACCGGTGTTCCAATTTCAAAACGCCCCCGTTTGCCAGAGGGCGTAAAAACGACAAGCACGCGGTCCTGTTGGGTGGTCATGATCTGCCTTTGGTGTTTTCACGCATGTGTTCAGGATAAAGCTGCACTTGGCAAGCGAAAGCTGGCAAGCGGCACGCAGAAGCAGTTTAGCGGCATGTTTCTGTTTTGACCGGGTCCGCTTTGACCGGGGTCGCCGGATTGTCGCACCTCACAAAAGCACCCGAGAGTATAGATGGTGAAAGCCAGACAACAGGGTAAACCCGTTTGGACCCGTCCATCTCCGGTCCGGGACACCACGGCCGAACCGAACAGCAAACGGGTCCTGTCCGCCCGTGGATCAACCCGTGAAACAGCTATAGCCAAACGACACAACTGTGATTGTGCCTTTTGACTATAAATCTTTGATTTTACGCTGATACTTCGTGTGTTTTGGGGCCAAAATCCACTCCCGTCAGCTATATGAACCATGATCGCGTTGCGCCGGACGTGTGCAACCTCATCACGTGACGGGCGACGCGTGACCAGGCGCAGGATGACCCGGTCAAGCCGAAACCCCGTTCAAACCAAAATATTGGCGCGCAATAAAGGGCAGTGACGCGGTTCTCCAATGTAACTGTGCCAGCTAGTCGGGTGTCAAAGCAATCCGTATTCAAATCCGTATTCACCTGTGGTGGATCGTACCTGTGTAACACCGCATGTGCTGGCAGTTCGCTCCGGCTGACCGCACTGGGAAGTCACGCCTTATCCGCTCTGCGCTCATGAAAAATGAACCCCAGCGTATTAAGCAGGAGTTGCGCCGCCAGAATCGACGTGGACCCGGTTGGATCATAGTCCGGGGCAACTTCGACAAGGTCGATGCCGATCACATCGTGACGCATGGACAGGGCCTGCATCATTTCGAGCACTTCGTAATATAGGAAACCGCCATGGCTGGGCGTACCCGTGCCGGGCGCGATAGAAGGGCAAAAGGCATCAATGTCGATGGTGACATAAACCCGCGCACCTTCGGGGATGCGGTTGATGACGCCTTGCGGGCCGTGGCTCCGGGCCTGCCGCACGGATAGAATGTCCGACCCCATCGCGCGCGCCGCCTCATAGCCTTCCTTGGCCGTGGAGCTGACATTGCGGATGCCAACCTGGGTCAACCCGGTGACATAGGGTTTCTCGGCGGCCCGCCGCATGGGGTTGCCGTGGCCATGGCGCACTCCGTGGCGTTCGTCCACGAAATCCAGATGGGCGTCAATCTGCAACACATGAAAGTCTCCCTGGGCGTCAAAGGCATTGATACAGGGGATATTGATCGAGTGATCGCCGCCGATCACCACAGGCAGGACCCCGGCCGACAGGGCCGCACGTACGCCGGTTTCGATATTGGCATGGGACCTGGCGGTATCTGTATGCACGATATCCGCGTCGCCCATATCGACAATACGCACCGATCCGGGCAGGTATGTTGCATCGTCCTCGTGATCATAAGCTCCCGCATGACCGAAGGAAAAAAGGGTTGACGCCTCGCGCACCCCACGCGGCCCGAACCGGGCGCCTGACCGCCATTGCGTACCAAAGTCGAAAGGCGCGCCAAGAATTGCAACATCCGCGTCGATCGCGCTCCAGTCGCTGACATAGGGGCGCTTGCCAAAGGTTGAGATGCCAACAAAGGGAAGGTCCAGCCGCCCCGATTCATATCCATGCCCTGTCATTTCGGGTCTCCCTGTTTGTTTTTACTGACCCTGAGACCAAAAGCCGCCCGCGACAAGGGCGAATTCCCGCGCCGGGCTGAATGGTCAATGGTCATGCCCTGAATTGGGCTTTCCTTGTGCTGCGAGACATGAGATAGGGAAGCGCCAAACGATCTTGCCAATGGAGTTGCCCGATGGAGATTCGCGAGGCCCTGACTTTCGATGACGTATTGCTTGTTCCCGGTGCATCGGAAGTGCTGCCCAGCACCGCCGACACCCGCACGAACGTGACCCGGTCCATTTCCCTCAATATCCCGCTGCTCAGTTCGGCGATGGATACAGTGACCGAAGCGCGTATGGCGATTGCAATGGCACAGGCCGGCGGCATGGGCGTGATCCACAAGAACCTGGACCCCGAAGAACAGGCCCGCCAGGTGCGCCGGGTGAAACGGTTTGAAAGCGGGATCGTCTATAACCCGATCACGTTGACGGCGGATCAGACGTTGGCCGATGCCAAAATATTGCAGGAGCGCTATCGCGTGACAGGGTTCCCGGTGGTGGATGGCGACGGGCGCGTGGTCGGGATCGTGACCAATCGCGATATGCGCTTTGCCACCTCCGATGACACTCCGGTCAGCGTGATGATGACTAGCGACGATCTGGCGATGTTGCAGGAACCTGCGGATCTGGAGGAAGCCAAAAGCCTGATGAAGGCCCGCCGTATCGAAAAGCTTCTGATCACAGATGGCGCGGGCAAACTTACGGGTTTGCTGACGCTCAAAGATACGGAACAGGCGGTTTTGAACCCGACGGCCTGCAAGGATGACCTTGGCCGGTTGCGGGTGGCTGCGGCCAGTTCGGTCGGAGACAGCGGGTTCGAACGGTCCCAGGCGCTGATTGACGCGGGCGTGGACATCGTGGTGGTCGACACGGCGCACGGCCATTCACAGGGGGTGATCGAGGCCGTGCGACGGGTCAAGGCCCTGTCCGGTTCCGTGCAGGTGATCGCGGGCAACGTGGCCACCTCCGAGGCAACGCGCGCGTTGATCGACGCAGGCGCGGATGCGATCAAGGTTGGGATCGGGCCGGGGTCAATCTGTACCACGCGCATGGTCGCCGGTGTAGGTGTGCCGCAATTGACCGCAATCATGGATTGCGCCAGCGGCGCCGGGGGGATCCCCGTCATCGCCGATGGCGGCATCAAGTTTTCCGGGGATTTTGCCAAGGCGATTGCCGCCGGGGCGTCCTGCGCCATGGTCGGCAGCATGATCGCTGGCACGGATGAGAGCCCGGGCGAAGTCATCCTGTATCAGGGCCGCAGCTTCAAGGCCTATCGTGGCATGGGCAGCCTGGGTGCCATGGCGCGCGGCTCGGCGGATCGGTATTTCCAGAAGGACGCAGCCAGCGACAAGCTGGTGCCCGAAGGCATTGAGGGCCAGGTGCCCTACAAAGGCCCGGCAGGGACCGTGATCCACCAACTCGTGGGTGGCCTGCGCGCGGCCATGGGCTATACCGGCTGCGCCACCGTACCAGAGATGCGCCAGAATTGCCGTTTCGTGAAAATCACCGGGGCCGGGTTGAAGGAAAGCCACGTGCATGATGTCCAGATCACGCGCGAAAGCCCGAATTACCGGGTCATGTAAATGACCCCCGGCGCGCGGTTTCAGGCGGCGATAGAATGTCTGGACGCCATTCTAGCGGGCGCTCCGGCGGAAAAAGTGCTGACCGGCTGGGCGCGCCGCTCGCGCTTTGCAGGGTCCAAGGATCGTGCGGCGGTACGCGACCACGTTTATGACGTGCTGCGCCAACGCAATTCTCTTGCGGCCCTGTCGGGACAACCCGGTGGGCGCGGCCTTGTTCTGGGGCTTGTGATGTCCCAGGGCGTGAACCCGGGCACGATCTTCAACGGGGAAGGCCACGCGCCGCCTGTCCTTGAGCCAGAAGAGCTTGAGCCGCAGGAGACAGGAACGGGGTATCCGGGGCAGGCGCTGAATCTTCCCGACTGGCTCATCCCCGTGCTGAAACGATCCCTGGGCGACTCATTTCAAGACACCCATGCCGCGCTTGGTCGGCGCGCGCCGGTCTATCTGCGTGTGAACGGGATGAAATCGACGGTGGAACAGGCTGCGGCTCTGTTACGGAAAGGGGGGATCGAAACCCGCCCCACAACAACCTCCGAGCTTGCTCTGGAAGTGACCATGGGGGCGCGTCGACTCTCTCAATCGGACGCCTATCAATCCGGGTTGGTTGAGCTTCAGGACCTGTCCAGCCAATCCGCGATGGAGGCCGTCCCCCTGTCTCCCGGCGACCGTGTGCTTGACTATTGCGCCGGAGGGGGCGGCAAGTCGCTGGCCCTTGCTGCGCGGGTCAAGGCAAAGTTCTTTGCACATGATATCGCCCCCAGGCGCATGAATGATCTTTCTGCGCGGGCGAAACGGGCGGGTTCGCATATCACTCAGCTTGATCCTGCCGAGGTTGCCCGCCACGCTCCATATGACACGGTTTTGTGCGATGTGCCCTGTTCGGGCAGCGGCACCTGGCGCCGGGATCCGGATGCCAAGTGGCGATTTGATCGCGCCGCGCTGGATCGGCTTCTGGCGGTTCAGGCCGAAATTCTGGATGACACCCAGGCGCTTGTCGCTGAGGGCGGACAGCTCATCTATACCACCTGCAGCCTGATTGACGAAGAAAACGAGTGGCAAATCGACAGGTTCTGTCAGCGAAATCCGGCATGGTCGGTGAAAGAGGCCAAGGGTTGGTTGCCGTCTGGTGGGGGCGATGGTTTCTTTTTTGCACGCTTGACGCGCAACTGATTGCCTGCAAAAACAACCATAACGTTATGCTGGCGCAACATTTCTAACAATTTAACTGTAGTTTAAGCTTTTAGCGCACAGAATGGCGGGACTTGGTTGTCAGGGAGTCGTGATTAGTGGCGGAAAAAGCCCTCAATATTTCATCCACACGGCAGGTTTTGCGCGCTATTCACCCACGGGCTGGTGTGTTGATGGCGACGTCTGGCGTTATCCTTGCCTGCGCAAGCCTCGCGACCCTGTCGAGTGTTCAGCTCTTTCTGATCTTTACCGGAGCTGTTCTCATGCTGTTTTCCGGCAGCAGCCTGTTATTGGGCTGGAAAGACCGACGCAACAGGTATCGGATTACCAATTCGGTCGCTGAGTTTGTTGGTCTCGATGTTTCGGCCTGTTTCGTGTCCGACGAAGACGGTGAAATTCACTACATGAACGCTGCGGCACAGGCGCGTTTTGACAAGAACGATCGCACCTCTGCGGATTTGTTGCGCCATGTTCTCGCCAATCCCGGCGCGATCCTGTTCCGTGTGCAAACCAGGGCGGCGTCCAAGGGGGCCGCACGTGAGGATATCGTGACACGGCAGGGCCATATGCGGCTGAGCGCCCACCGGCTCATCCATGGCGGGTTCCTGTGGCGCGTGGAAGATATTGCCAGCGCCGCTTCGCGTGGCGGAGAGACATCGACCCTCCCAACTCTTACGGTGGGCCGGAATGGCACGGTCCTGTTCATGAATGCCTCTGCGCGCAATCTCGTCGGCGAACGCGCAAAATCACTTGAACGTGTATTTGAAACGCTCCCGGTTCAGGCCGGGCACCGCAATCGGATCATGACACCTGACGGGATGACAAGTTGCCTAGTTGCGGAAATCCCTATGCAGGCCGGGCGCCGGGAACTTGTTCTTTTGCCCCAGAACGACACTGCGGACACACATAACGAGGGCAATCACTATTTTGATGAACTTCCCGTTCCACTGCTCAAGCTCGCGGTTGATGGGAAGGTGATTTTGTCGAACCGAATGGCGAGAGATCTGCTCGGGCGTTCGGATTGTGATGGTGCCATGGTCTATGACCTGATGGAGGGGCTGGGTCGCTCGATTTCAGATTGGCTTACCGAGGTCGCCGAAGAGCGCAACAGCAAGTTTTCGGAATTTCTGCGCGTGACCCGGGAAGACCGTGAGGTTTTCGTGCAGGTCATGCTTAAACGCGTGGTTGAAGAAGGACGTCCTGTGCTCGTGGCCGTTCTCAATGACGCGACCGAGTTGAAGTCGTTGGAAGCGCAATTCGTACAAAGTCAGAAGATGCAGGCGATCGGTCAGCTTGCCGGGGGTGTCGCCCATGACTTCAACAACCTGTTGACCGCGATTTCCGGGCATTGTGACCTGCTGCTGCTGCGCCATGACCAGGGAGATCCCGATTATGGCGATCTGGTTCAGATCAACCAGAATGCAAACCGAGCGGCGGCGCTGGTTGGGCAATTGCTCGCTTTCTCCCGCAAACAAACTCTGCGCCCCGAGTCGCTTGATCTGCGCAATACCCTGTCTGACCTGACCCATCTGTTGAACCGGCTGGTGGGTGAGAAGATAACCCTGACTCTAAGCCACGATCCGTTGCTCAAGGCCATTCGCGCGGACAAACGCCAACTGGAACAGGTGGTGATGAACCTTGTGGTGAATGCCCGTGACGCAATGCCATCGGGGGGGGAAATCACCATCACAACCGAGAACCTTGTTCTGCAAGAACAGATGGAGCGTGATCGCGCCGTTGTGCCTTCGGGAACCTATGTTGCAGTCAAGGTACAGGATCAGGGCTGTGGCATACCTGCCGACAAGATGCAGAAGATTTTCGAGCCGTTCTTTACGACGAAACGCACGGGCGAGGGCACCGGGCTTGGCCTGTCCACGGCCTATGGCATCGTGAAACAGACCGGTGGTTTCATTTTTGCCGACAGTACGCCGGGGCAGGGCACGTGTTTTACGCTGTTGTTCCCGGCAGGTGAGGCAAAAACCACCCGGGTCGAAATACGCGAAGAGACCAGCACCCACAAACCGGCGAAACATGGGGAAGGCGTTGTATTGCTGGTCGAAGACGAGGCGCCGGTACGGGCCTTCGCCTCGCGGGCGTTACGGCTCAGGGGCTATACCGTATTGGAGGCCGTATCCGCCGAAGATGCGCTTAAGGTGCTTGATGAAACAGAGATGACCATTGACCTCTTTGTGACCGACGTGGTGATGCCGGGGATGGATGGTCCCAGCTGGGTCAAGATCGCGCTGGAAAGCCGACCAGGCATTGGCGTTGTGTTTGTATCGGGATATGCCGAAGATGCTTTTGGCGAGGGGCAGCCAAAAATTCCCAACTCTGTTTTCCTGCCAAAACCGTTTTCACTGGCCGAACTCACCAAAACGGTACAGAAACAACTCCACTGATCCCGACCTGGGGCCGCAAAAGGGAGGCTACTCTGCACCCTGCCATAGTTCGAAATCCTTGGGAAAGGCGTGGCGCAGACGCGCCTGGAGCGGTTCAGACAGCGTCAGTTCCATGACAGGCGAAACGTTGACCCGTGGCAAGTCGATCTTTTGACCGAGCCGTTCTTCAAGATAGGCCACCAATCGATCCAGGTTTTCATATCGGAACAGTCGATCAATCGATGTGCCGTTTGGGCGGGGTTCAAGAAATTTGGATTGCGCGCCCACATTGGCAAATCCCGGGCGCGGATCGCTGAGATAGCCTTCCACGAACGCGTCAAAGCTCAGGTCATGCGTGGCATTGGGCTTTCCCTGCATGAACGGGCGCTGGCGGAACCTGTACCAGCTTCCCAGCCAGCTAACCGGCTCGCGGATCACGGCTATGGTTTCAACATCCTCGCCAATGAATTTCTCGATCATCGGTCGGAAGAAGCGGTTATAGCGATAAACAGGCGCATGTTTAAGCTCGGGTGGGTCCATAACGGTGATCGCAGCATGCGGCGAAAGCGCCTTTTCAATCGCGGTTGTCCCGGTTTTGGGCACTGAAAACACAACAAGCTTTTCTTTTGAAAACACCAGCATGACCAATTTACCTTTGCTTGCCAGAGGGTACGCCCAGGTTAGCACCGGTGGGGTGTAAACTACAACACAAACGCAGATTTATCCATTGGCGGGCGGCGTAGTCGGGTCCTTGGAATTTGGATAAACAAGCCCGGCCGATATCACCAGCTTGGCCGCATCCTCAACGCTCATGTCCAGTTCAACGACCGAATGCTGCGGGACGAACAGCAGGAACCCGCTCGTCGGGTTCGGAGTTGTCGGTAGAAAAACCGAAATGATCGGTTCATCTACCGGAACCCGCTGGTCGATTTCACCCTTGGCCTTGGTCGATATGAACGCAATCGCCCAAATCCCCTTGCGCGGGTATTCGACCAGGCAGGCCCGATCGAATTTGGCTTCCGTGGACTGTGAAAACACGGTTTCGGCGATCTGTTTGATCCCGTTGTAGAGTGAACGCACCACAGGCATGCGATCCACCAAGCTTTCGCCCCAGGCCAGGAAGCTGCGCCCGATCAGCCCCTTGGCGATCCATCCCATGATCACGGTGAACATGAGGAACAGAACAACGCCGACGCCGCGGATATTGACCTGAACATCCTCTCCACCGGTCAGCCAGATATACCAGCCCTGCTCTCCGAACCAGTTCTTCAAAACGGCATCGGGGTGATAGGAACCGGGGACGAACGGCAATACCCAGCTGTCGATCCACCCGACAAAGGCCCAGATCAACCAGATGGTCAGGGCAAAGGGGACCACCACGACCAGCCCGGCAAGGAAATTGTTGCGCAGACCGGTCAACGGGCGCCACCGGCGTTTCACCGGATGCTGTTCTTCGTCAAAGGGCGTGGTCATTTTTGGTTGATCTTGTCCTTGCACTTACCGTTGGTCATGTAGGGGCATTTTACCTCGATGCCAATCGGCAACTGTCCGTTTTCCGGGGAATTGCGGGATTCAGGCGCGGATCGCTGATATTTCACGCGCCAATTCTGCCGCGAAGCGGGCATTGTTGCGCACCAGAGCGATGTTGCAGGCAAGTGACCGGCCTTTGGTCAGTTCAAAAATGCGTCGCAGCAGGAAGGGGGTAACCGCCTTGGCGCTGATCCGGGAAACCTCTGCGTCTGACAGGGCCCGCGCGATGATCGGGTTCATCACGTCGCTGGGGATTTCATCGGATTCCGGCACCGGGTTGGCGACAAGCTGTCCACCCGGAATCTGCATCTGCTGGCGCAGGACATGCGCGCGCGCAATCTGGGCGGCAGTTTCCATGCGCAGGGGCGAGGGCAGGGGAGACTGGCGCGACCAGAAGGCCGGAAAACTGTCCTGGCCGACCGTGATGACCGGAACCCCAAGGGTTTCCAGCACCTCAAGCGTTTTGGGCACGTCGAGGATCGCCTTGGCACCTGCCGCAACCACACTGACCGGCGTTTGGGCAAGCTCGTGCAGGTCCGCCGAAACATCAAAGCTTTGTTCGGCCCCGCGATGCACACCACCAATCCCTCCGGTGGCGAAAACCCCGATCCCGGCCAGACGCGCGCCGATCATGGTGGCGGCCACCGTGGTGGCTCCGGTGCCGCCCGTGGCCAGACAGGCGGCGATGTCGGCACGGCTCAGCTTGGCGACGTTCCGGGCCTGTGCCAGCGCCCGCAAACCCGGCGCGTCCAGACCCACATGCAACCGGCCTTCAATCACGGCGATTGTCGCCGGCACGGCACCGTCGTCGCGTATAACCTGTTCGACCCCCTGCGCCATTTCAAGGTTCTGGGGCCAAGGCATCCCATGGGTAATGATCGTGCTTTCCAGCGCAACGATGGGGGCACGGCGGTTGCGTGCCTCAACGACCTCTTGTGAAAACTGCAATTCGATCAAAGCCCACTTCCCCCTGAGACATAGTCAGCCGCAGCTTTCAGGGCGCGTTCCAGCGCTTCGCGCCGCCCCATGCCCCGAACTTCGGCGGCGATATGGGCCGCCATGAATGTGTCGCCCGCGCCTGTGACACGGGTGACAAGAACCTCGGGCGGGGTCAGCTCGATAACACCCTCCGCGCTGCCTTCGCAGGCCGTTTCGCCACCATTCGTCACCAAAACGCGCGCCGCCCCACGAGCAAGAAGCCCTTCGGCGGCCTTGGCGGCCTCGTTAAATTCACATTGGCACAACAGCCCGGCCTCTTCGAGGTTGACGTATAGTACCGCGCGCCCATGGCGGAGGAAGGGCAGCAACCGCTCGGCCTTGCCGGGCGAGGCCGGAGCCACGCGCAGATCGGCATGGGCAAAACGATCATCCCCCGCGATATGATCCAGCAATGTCCAGGTCAGATTGCCGTCGAGCGCGATGGTTCCGTCAAACCTGTTATTTTCCGTTCCCAAACGCCCGTCAAGCAGGGGGTGGAGAATCCTGGCCCCCGCTTGTTCAAGGCTGTGCGCATCGGCGATGGCGGCGACTAACCCGTTGGCCCCTTCCACGGCCATATACCGGTCCGTGGGCAGATCCTGAGACCGATAAAGGAACGAGGTGTTCAGCCCCAACCCCTCGCAGGCGAGCACAAGCTCGTCCCCCTCGGGGTCCCGTCCAACCGCAGAAAGCAGGGCGGGACGCAGGCCGAACCGGGCCAGCGTCATCGCAATATTCAAGGCGACACCGCCGGGCAGGCGGTTGATGCGCCCCGGCATGTCCGACCCCTGGCGCATGTGCCGGTCCGAACGCCCGATGATGTCCCAAAGTACCGAACCGATGCAAAGAATGTCTGTTTGTTGTGTCATATGTTCCTCATGCCGCGCCCGGCGCGGCGCTGCAAATACTGTTGATCGTCATCTTATCGCCTCGTCGGGATGGCGCAAATATCATCAGAACCCAGAGGTGTTTGCACGCCGCGTCGTCGCGCTCTGATCCGCTGCGGGCAGAAGGCTGCGAAACTCTGGGGCAGGGGGGTTGCACCCCCGTCCAAACCCGTCTATACGCGCGCCATTCAATCCGCAGGTATGGGCGGGCAGTTGGGGGAGACATCCCCAGGGGTCCACCGGTTGAAGCATCCGCTTCTCACCCCGTACCGAGGCGAAAACCGGAAAAGGAAAACGGACATGGCTCTTCCCGAGTTCACCATGCGCCAGCTGCTGGAAGCAGGCGTACACTTTGGTCACCAAACGCAACGCTGGAACCCCCGTATGGGCGAGTTCATCTATGGCGCGCGCAATGGCATCCACATCATGGACCTGACGCAAACCGTCCCCATGCTGGACGCGGCGCTGAACGTCATCCGCGAAACCGTTGCCAAAGGTGGCCGCGTTCTTTTCGTTGGCACCAAACGTCAGGCCGCTGGCCCCATCGCCGATGCCGCAGAGAAATGCGCGCAATACTACATGAACCACCGTTGGCTGGGCGGCACACTGACCAACTGGCAAACCGTTTCTCAATCGATCAACCGCCTGAAAGCCTATGACGAAAAACTTGCCGAAGGTGCCGAAGGCCTGACCAAGAAAGAGCGTCTGGGAATGGAGCGCGAGCAGGCGAAGCTGACCGCATCGCTGGGCGGCATCCGCGAAATGGGTGGCGTGCCCGACCTGCTTTTCGTCATCGACGTGAAAAAAGAAGCTCTGGCCATCGCAGAAGCCAACAAGCTGGGTATCCCGGTTGTGGCCGTGGTTGACACCAACTGCTCGCCCGATGGGATTGACTACATCATCCCCGGCAACGACGACGCGGCCCGTGCCATCGCACTTTACACCGATCTGGCAAGCCGCGCCGCGCTCGACGGTATGAGCGCGCAACTGGGCGCTGCTGGCGTGGATCTGGGTGCCATGGAAGAAGCACCGGTCGAAGAGGTTGTGGCCGAAGCAGCCCCCGCCGCAGAGGCCGCAGCCGAGGGCTAAGCCCCGATGTCACTCAACTTTCACGCGGGCGTGCCAAAGACGCGCCCGCGACTATCCGCAAATTCAATATTTCAGGAGAGCCAACATGGCGATCACCGCTGCACTGGTTAAAGAACTGCGCGACACCACGGGCGCAGGCATGATGGACGCGAAAAAGGCGCTGACCGAAACAAATGGCGACATGGAAGCCGCCGTTGACTGGCTGCGCACCAAAGGGTTGGCCAAAGCCGCCAAGAAATCCGGTCGTACCGCCGCCGAAGGTCTGGTGGCCGTAGCGGTTCAGGACGGCAAAGGCGTTGCTGTCGAAGTGAACTCGGAAACCGACTTTGTTGCGAAGAACGAACAGTTCCAATCGATGGTGGCAGGCATTGCCCAAACTGCGCTTGGCGTTGCAGATGTCGACGCGCTGAAAGCAGCCGACATGGGTGGCAAGCCGGTTGAAACCGCGATCACCGACGCCATTGCGACCATCGGTGAAAACATGTCGCTGCGTCGGATGGCGTCGATCGAAGGTGACACCGTTGTGACCTATGTCCACAACGCCGCTACCGCAGGCATGGGCAAAATCGGCGTTCTGGTTGCCATGAAAGGCAGCGACGAAGGGTTCGGCAAGCAGGTCGCGATGCACATCGCCGCTGTGAACCCTGCCGCGCTTTCCGAAGCCGATCTGGACGCCGAAGTGGTAGAAAAAGAAAAGCAGGTCCAAATGGATATCGCTCGCGAATCCGGCAAGCCGGAAGCAGTGATCGAAAAGATGATCGTTGGGCGTATGAAGAAATTCGTGGCCGAATCCACCCTGTTGAACCAGGCATTCGTTGTGAACCCTGACCTGACGGTCGAAGCCGCCGCCAAAGAGGCGGGTGCCGAAATCACCGGCTTCGTCCGCCTCGAAGTGGGCGAGGGCATCGAAAAGAAAGAAGAAGATTTCGCTGCCGAAGTGGCCAAGGCCGCGCAGGGTTAAAGCGTTTTCCAGTTATTGCTGGAAGCGCCCACACTGCTGGTATGTTGAGCGGCGTCTCCACATCACGCTATGTCAACGTAATGCGGAAGTGCTTTAATCTCTCTTTTTACCTATTGGTGAAAGGCCGCTCTGTTATAGGGCGGCCTTTTTTTGATGTTTGACTTTAAATTCTATAGCTAATACGCTGATAAAAAAGAAAAACGACGCCGATTAAAAATTTGATCAGCGCCGTTTTCCGTTTGGTTTTGAACCCACCCCGGCAAATGGGGATGAGAAGGGGCGGTTCAAATGTCGGCCCGAAAGCCGAGGAATAAGCCTCGGACCGACGTCCGGTTAGACCGGCCAGAACAAAGAGCCTTGTTATATCAAGGATTTGCTCTGATGTTCCCTAGCTTTAAGCCACCACTCACGGAACACCTGTAATTTGTCACTAAGTTGGGATTTTCTAAAGTAAGGAAATCCTTACCTGGAATAAAACCGCGTTAGGATAATGGAGGTTAAATCAATAAAAACAATGGATTAAATTCATATCTTCAAGTTACACCCCCGTGAAAAGACCACAGCAATGTTCGGCTTTTCCGAATTTTCAGGGTGAAGACGGCCTCAGTTCAATAATCCACGACATACATCTGGTTCAACATGGCGGCTTTCAACACCGCCTGGGCGGTGGTTTCAACGTTCAAAACCTCACGCGCCAACCGCAGGTGTTTTTCCACCGTAGCCGGGGTCAGCCCCATGAGGAGCGCAACATCCGCCGTGGTCTTGCCATCGCCAACCCAATGCAATGCCTCCAGCTGCCGTTTGGTCAACCCACGCTCGGGGCTGGTATAGGGCAGGGTGAGGATCTTCAGATGAACAACATTGTTCATCACTACCAACTCATGACCATGCTTGGCCCAAACCTTGTCCGCTTCCGCCTGGCTCATGGTTTCATGGCCCGTTAGCGCAATGGCACCTTTGCTACGCGGTGAAATGGATTTGAAACTGATCGTATATCCGCAGGTAAAGTTGAGTTGGGCGTTGCGTTGAACCACGGCCAGCTCATCAGCGGTCAAAAGACCGCTTTCCATCATGTCTTTAATGATGCTCCAGCTGGCAAAACCTTCGTTTTCCAGCGCCCATTTAACCATGGGGGCATGGTAATAGTGGGATTCTCTGATGAACCAGTCCACATACTCTTTGTTGTGATTTGTCAGAATGACGAAATCGTCCGGGTCACCCAAAGACGTGCCGTGGCGATAATTTGTGCGCCCATAGAAAATCCGGGTAAACCCGAATTCACTCATCTTCCGGCAATGCATATCCCACAGCGCTTCTGTCGTGGGGGCATTGGTCACATCCTCAAGATAGCTCACAAGCGTCATCGCGTAGCAGCCCCCTTAACAAGAGGACTCTTAAGCAAACCGACAGATCCCAAAGGACCAACGTTCCCAGCGCGAAACAGGCTCATAAATTTTTCCGTACAGTGCGTCTTATGTCTACCTCGCAGTTTAGGGCTGAGTCGAGGGGGTGCTGAGAATAAATGATGTGTTCACTGTTGCTGTGTTAATGTGTGAGTTTGATAAACACCATACGCGCTGCCGCGCAGGTGAGCGGTTTAAGCATACGGACAATATGGCATCATATCTAAGTTATACAACATAATACTGATTATGCGCATCTCCTTGCCGCAGGGGGCACATTCTAAACTGGGTTACGACAAATCCCCTATCTTGCTGAAAAAGCAAGGAGAACGAACATGGCCAACACAGAGCTGGATCTGCGTGAACGACGCGCAATCGAAGACATGCTAAATGCGAAAGTGCCGGTACCCTCGCAGCGCCACCACCCAAAACCTCCGGAAACTCGGCAAACTCAAGCCGATGGTGCCCGCCGCAGGCTAAGAGTGATGACCAGTACCGGACATCCCAAAAAACCAATGGAGTAACCTGCACTCCACCGGCAAAACCAACGACTTTTTCAACACAATCAGCTCAGAGCAGCCATTCGCCGCGCGTCAATAGAACGTCCGGTATTCGAATTGTGAGAAATTTTGGCAGGTTCTTGAGTCTCAGAAAATCAAAACCCTCAGCTACCGAAATTCCGGGTGGCTCAGTTATCCATTTTAAGCGCAGAGATGAATGCTTCCTGCGGAATGTCCACCTTGCCGAACTGACGCATTTTCTTTTTACCCGCTTTCTGCTTCTCAAGCAGTTTCTTCTTGCGCGTTGCGTCGCCACCGTAACATTTCGCGGTCACGTCCTTGCGCATGGCCGACAGGGTTTCGCGTGCAATCACCTTGCCGCCAATCGCGGCCTGGATCGGAATCTTGAACATGTGGCGCGGGATCAGATCCTTGAGCTTTTCAACCATCGCCCTGCCCCGCATCTCGGCGCGATCCCGATGCACCATGGTCGACAGCGCATCGACGGGTTCGTCATTTACAAGGATCGACATTTTGACAAGATTGTCTTCGCGATACCCGGTCATCTGGTAATCAAAGCTGGCATAGCCCTTGGTGACCGATTTCAACCGGTCATAGAAATCGAACACCACCTCGTTCAGCGGCAGATCATAGACCACCATGGCCCGGGTCCCGGCATAGGTCAGGTCTTCCTGAATCCCGCGCCGGTCCTGGCACAGCTTCAACACATCGCCCAGGTATTCGTCGGGCACCAGGATGGTCGCCTTGATCCGCGGTTCTTCCAGGTGATCGATTGTGCTGGGGTCCGGCATGTCGGCGGGGTTGTGCAATTCGAAATGCGTCCCGTCCTTCATGTAAATGTGGTAAATCACCGACGGTGCCGTGGTGATCAGGTCGATGTTATACTCCCGTTCGATCCGGTCGCGGATCACCTCAAGGTGCAAAAGGCCAAGGAACCCACAGCGGAAGCCAAAACCAAGCGCAGCCGAGGTTTCCATCTCGAAACTGAAGGACGCATCGTTCAACGCCAGCTTTTCAATGGCATCGCGCAGGTCTTCGAACTCGGCGCTGTCCACCGGGAACAGGCCACAGAACACCACGGGTTGGGCGGGTTTAAAGCCCGGAAGCGGCGCGTCGCTGCCCTTTTTGTCATGGGTGATCGTGTCCCCGACCCGGGTGTCGCGTACCTGTTTGATGCTCGCCGTGATGAATCCGATCTCACCGGGGCCAAGCTCGTCCACCGCTTCCATTTCCGGGCGGAACACACCAATCCGGTCGATCAGGTGAATCGAGCCATTCGACATCATCTTGACCCGCTCGCCCTTCTTCATCACCCCATCCATGACGCGGACAAGGACGATGACCCCAAGGTAGGAATCATACCAGCTGTCCACCAGCATCGCCTTCAAAGGCGCATCACGGTCGCCCTTGGGCGCAGGCAGTTCGTTGACAATCGCCTCAAGCGTTTCCTTGATCCCGACCCCGGTTTTCGCGCTGACCTGAATGGCACCGGAGGCGTCGATCCCGATCACATCCTCGATCTGCTCCGCCACCCGGTCGCAATCGCTGGCCGGCAGGTCGATCTTGTTCAGCACGGGTACAATTTCATGATCCGCTTCAATCGCCTGGTACACGTTGGCCAGTGTCTGCGCCTCTACGCCCTGCGTGCTGTCCACCACCAACAGGCTGCCTTCGACCGCGCGCATGGAGCGGCTGACCTCATAGGCAAAGTCCACGTGGCCGGGCGTGTCGATCAGGTTGAGCACATAATCCTCGCCATTCTGCGCGGTATATTCGATCCGCACGGTGTTGGCCTTGATGGTAATCCCGCGTTCGCGCTCGATATCCATACTGTCCAGAAGCTGCTCTTTCATATCGCGATCGGCAACCGTGTTGGTCTCCTGGATCAAACGATCAGCAAGCGTGGATTTCCCGTGGTCGATATGCGCCACGATCGAAAAATTTCGGATATGAGAGAGGTCTGTCATGAAGGGGGATATGAAGTGGTTTTGGGGGCTGGTCAAGGTTGATATGTTCGCCCCCGTATCAGGCAAAGGCTGATATCCGATGGTTTCAAAGCCGACAAATTCCGAAGACGTGGCCTGGACGCCGAGCATCTCTCAAACAGCCGTTTGGCAAACCATCTTATCGCCTATTTCGCTGCGCGTGTTCAAATGATCTGCTTGAAGCAACGGTTCTCGACACAGAAGCTGCGACAGAGCATTTCGATCAAGAGTTGTTTTCCACTCGGCTTTGGCGTCAAACGTCAGAGGAAAACATGAACGCATCTGTTCCATCTGAGTATTGCAAAGCGAGTAATCCTCCTGAAAACCACTGGACTACCGTCCGGGCGGCACGCTTCCCCTACCCTTCCCTCATGATTTCGAACAAGCCGGGCGCGGTCCTTTCGCATCGTTATAATCAAAGCAAAGCAGCAAGGCCAAACATGCAAACGGCCCGTCACTGTCTGGCCTGTGACTGTCTGCTGCGCGATGTTAGCGCAACCTGCGCCAAACCACGCCGCTGTTAACGCCAACACATTGAAAAACCGTGCCTTGCCCCCTTTCGACCCTGCGTCATCCGCTCTATAGCTGCGCATGAATTTGAGACGGTTCCAAGGAGCACACCACATGACCATCAAAGTTGGCATCAACGGATTTGGCCGAATCGGCCGTTGCACCCTGTCCCATATCGCGGCTTCCGGGCGTGATGATATTCAGGTGGTCAAGGTAAACGCCACCGGCCCGCTGGAAACCGCCGCACACCTGATCAAATATGACAGTGTGCATGGCCGTTTCCCCAACGAGGTCAAGATTGGCGATGGCACGATGGATCTGGGCGCGGGCGCGATGCAGATGTTCTCGACCTATGACATGAATGAACTGGACTGGTCCGGCGTGGATGTGGTTCTGGAATGTACCGGCAAATTCAACGACGGGGAAAAGGCCAAGGCCCATCTTGAGCGTGGCGCGAAAAAGGTTCTGTTGTCGGCACCCGGTAAAAACGTCGATAAAACAATTGTTTATGGTGTAAACCATGACAAGCTGGACGCGGGCGACACGATGATCTCTAACGGGTCCTGCACCACCAACTGTCTGGCCCCCGTGGCCAAGGCGTTGAATGATGCGGTGGGGATCGAAAGCGGTATCATGACCACGATCCACGCCTATACCGGCGACCAGCCGACGCTGGACCGTCGTCACAAGGATCTCTACCGCGCCCGCGCGGCAGCGATGTCGATGATCCCGACCTCGACCGGCGCGGCCAAGGCATTGGGTGAAGTGCTGCCGGAACTCTCGGGCAAGCTGGACGGGTCTGCGATCCGCGTGCCCACCCCGAACGTGTCGGCCGTGGACCTGACCTTTGCCGCGTCCAAGGACGTGACCGTGGATGACATCAATGAAATCATGGCTGCCGCGGCCGCTGGCCCGATGAAGGGTGTTCTGGGCTATGAAGAGGCACCGCTGGTCTCGACCGACTTCAACCATACCGAGGAAAGCTCGATCTTTGCCCCGGCCCAGACCAAGGTGATAGGCAACCGTCTGGTGCGTGTCCTGGCGTGGTATGACAACGAATGGGGCTTCTCCTGCCGCATGGCCGACGTGGCCGTGTTGATGGGCAAAATCTGAACCCTTTTTGACAGGTTGTGATTTTCGGCTCCGTGGTGCAAACTGCGGGGCCGGACTGCATTTGAAAGAGCGCCAACATGACCGACAAGATCGCCCTTGGGCTTGGCCTTGTGATCCTGAGCCTGTTAGGGCTGGATTATTTCATGGCAGACAGCGCGAATCTTCTTTTCGTGCTCAAAAAGATGACAGATCTGATCGAATACATCGCCTTCTGGCGTTAAAGCGTTTCCGCATTACGTTGACTCAGCGTGATGTGAAAACGCCGCGCAACATATCAAAAGTGTGGGCGTTTCCAGCTATTGCTGTGATCCAATAGAACCGGAAACGCTTTAATGTATCACATCAAGGTTGCCATCTTAACATGTTGATTTTAAGACTTTTCAAGCTTTTTCATCAACAGGGAATGCACATCCCCGGGAACAAATTTGCTGACATCTCCGTCCAGCCGCGCAATCTCTTTGACCAACTTGGACGCAATCGCCTGATGACGCAGATCGGCCATCAGGAACACGGTTTCGACGCTGGCATCCAATGCCCGGTTCATCCCGACCATCTGGTATTCATATTCGAAATCCGCCACCGCGCGCAGGCCGCGGATGATGATCTGTGCGCCAACATCATGGGCGCAGTGGATCAACAGGTTTTCAAACGGATGCGCGACAATTTCGGTGCCGGTTTCTTTTGACAACGCGGCGCATTCGGCCTCGATCATCGCAACCCGTTCGTCCAATGAAAACAACGGCCCCTTGTCGCGGTTGATCGCCACGCCAATGACCAGCCGGTCAACAAGCGCCGCCGCACGACGGATGATATCGACATGCCCAAGGGTGATCGGGTCAAACGTACCGGGATAAAGGCCAACGCGCATCGGGAACCTCCGCTAAATTGCTGCAAGCGCACAATATTCTTACGCCGCATTGCAGTATCGCGCAACAAAACGCAAGTCCCGATGCCTGCGACAAAAAGAGTGACGGGGCGTCAATGCCCCATAATCATCCCTTCAAGCGCGTCTTTTTCCATGGCCAGCTCTTTCAACCGCGCCGAAACCACGTCGCCGATCGTGACGATCCCGACCAGCTTGTCCCCCTCGATCACCGGCATGTGGCGGAACCGGCCATTGGTCATGCGCTCCAGAACCGTATCGGCATTTTCCGACTTGGCACAACAGACCGGGTTGCGGGTCATCATTTCATCGACCGTTTCCTGCAAACACACCGCCCCGCGCACGGCCAGCGACCGCACGATATCGCGCTCGGAAATGATGCCGATACAGTTTTCACCGTCATCTGAAACGATCAGGCCACCGATGCGGCGCTCTGCCAGAGTCTGCGCCGCATCCGCAACCGACGTACCCGGTTTCACGGTAATCACCCCGTGATCGCCTTTGGATTTCAGGATCTGGTGTACGAGCATTGGCTATCCCTCCGAATTTGCGAGCCTTTCCAACACCGTCCCCCGGAAGGCGCGGGCTGTCAAGTCAGCCGTTCCAACCGCGCCACCTCGCGCCGCACCCCATCCGCCAACAGCGCGGCAAACCGGTTCAGACGTTCCAGCCGCCGGTCGTCCTCATGGCGGACAAGGTAAAAGGCCCGGGTGAGCGAAAACGCGTCTGTCAAAATCTTGCGCACGCCGGTCACAGCAGGCAGTGCGAAATCATGCACAACGCCAACCCCGCCCCCCGAACGGATCCAGTTCAGCTGAACCGATACCGAATTGCTGGCCAGCCCCACCCTGTCAAACCCGTGCCCGCGCAGGTAATCCAGTTCCTTGTCGAAAATCATGTCGGGGATATAGCCGACGATCCGGTGGTCGCGCAGGTCCGACATGCGGTTGATTGGTCCGTGTTTGCGCAGGTAGTCGGTACTGGCGGCCAGATGCAGTCTGTAATCAGAAAGCTTGCTGACCAACAGCCGCCCGGCCTCGGGGCGGCTGACCGTGATCGCCATATCCGCCTCGCGTTTGGACAGGTTGAAGATCCGCGGCAAGGCAACAATCTGAATTTCCAGCTCGGGGTTTTGGGCCACGATCTCATTACAAACCTGGGGCAACAGGAAATTGGCGCTGCCATCCGGCGCGCCCAGCCGGATCTGCCCGGACAACGCACCGCCCTGCCCCGCCATGTCCTCGCTGGCCGATTGCATCACCTGCTCGGCGCGCAGCGCGTGGGCCATCAACCGCTGTCCTTCCGGGGTCAGAATATACCCCGTGGGGGATTTCGAAAACAGCGGCACCTCCAACGCGCGCTCCAACCGCGCCACGCGCCGCCCCACTGTGGCCGGGTCCACCTTCAACAACTTCCCCGCGCCCGACAGGCTTTCCACCCGGGCCACGGCCAAAAAGACTTTCAGATCATCCCATTGCGGGTCCACACGCCCACCTCTTGCATTATTGCAAAACCTCTTTTGGTAACTTGCGCCTTTTCCGGGGAAAATTGCAAGCCTATCCTATACGGGATATTCAGGAGGAGTATGTCCCATGCAAGAATTGACCCATTACATCAACGGCGAACACGTCAAAGGCACGTCCGGCCGGTTTTCCGATGTCATGAATCCGGCCACAGGCGAGGTTCAGGGCAAATGCCCGCTGGCAAGCACCGCAGAACTGGAACAGGCCGTGGCTGTGGCCCAGGCCGCGCAACCCGCATGGGCCGCAACCAACCCGCAACGCCGCGCCCGCGTGCTGATGAAGCTGGTCGACCTGTTGAACCGCGACATGGACAAACTGGCCGAGGCGCTGAGCCGCGAACACGGCAAAACACTGCCCGACGCCGCCGGTGACGTGCAGCGGGGCTTGGAAGTGGTAGAATACTGCATTGGCGCACCGCAGATGTTGAAAGGTGAATTCACCGACTCCGCCGGACCCGGCATCGACATGTATTCCATGCGTCAACCGCTGGGTGTCACTGCGGGCATCACCCCGTTCAACTTCCCGGCCATGATCCCCATGTGGATGTTTGCCCCGGCCATCGCCTGTGGCAACGCCTTCATCCTGAAACCGTCCGAGCGTGCCCCCTCGGTACCCTTGATGCTGGCCGAACTGGCCGAAGAAGCGGGCCTGCCCAAAGGCATCCTTCAGGTGGTGAATGGCGACAAGGAAGCGGTGGACGCGATCCTGCACAATGACGTGATCCAATCGGTCGGCTTTGTCGGCTCGACCCCGATTGCCGAATACATCTATGGCACCGGCTGTGCCAACGGCAAGCGCGTGCAGTGTTTCGGTGGTGCCAAAAACCACATGATCATCATGCCCGACGCCGATCTGGATCAGGCGGCGGATGCTCTGGTTGGTGCGGGCTTTGGTGCCGCCGGCGAACGCTGCATGGCGATTTCGGTGGCCGTTCCGGTGGGTGACGAAACCGCCGACCGGTTGATTGAAAAACTGGTGCCGCGCATCGAAAAGCTCAAGGTTGGCCCCTATACAGGCGGCAATGATGTGGATTACGGCCCCGTCGTCACCGCCGCTGCCAAGGCCAATATTGAACGGCTCGTGCAGTCCGGCGTGGATCAGGGGGCGAAACTGGTTGTCGATGGCCGTGGCTTTGCCTTGCAAGGCTACGAGAACGGCTTCTTCGTCGGTCCCCACCTGTTTGACAACGTCACCACCGATATGGACATCTACAAAACCGAAATCTTCGGTCCGGTGCTCAGCACCGTGCGCGCCAAAACCTATGAAGAGGCTCTGGCCTATGCCATGGACCACGAATACGGCAACGGCACCGCGATCTTTACCCGCGATGGCGACACCGCACGGGACTTTGCCAACCGGGTCAACATCGGCATGATTGGCATCAATGTGCCGATCCCGGTTCCGTTGGCCTATCACACCTTTGGCGGCTGGAAGAAATCGGCCTTTGGCGACCTGAATCAACACGGGCCCGATGCGTTCAAATTCTATACGCGCACCAAAACCATCACTTCGCGCTGGCCTTCGGGTATCCGCGAAGGCGGCGAGTTCAACTTCAAGCCGATGGATTGATCCCGGGTTTGACCTGAGGTGACATAACGTTTTAATGCGCGGGGTTATGCCCCGCGCATTTGTTTATTGCCATGCCGGTGGGGTTCTCAAAACGGACATGCGGGCCAATGAAGGAAAATAATGGCCCATCACATAGCCATCCCGCGCCATCGCGCCGGACGGAAAAGCGGCCTAAAACGTTTCCAGTTAAAGCGTCCTGCCAGAAAACCTGAACCACGGTTTTCTGGCAGGACGCGCGAAATACATAAATGTCGCGCTGCGTTCGCTCTTTTCCCTGTCTCAGGTTAAAGATCGAACCCTAACCGCTTTGCGGGTTGCCCCTTACCATGCCAGGGTCTGCATACCGTCGCGGAACAACCAGCTTTCAACCAACTCCCAATTGCCCATCTTGATCCCGTCGATGTAATCGGTCTTGCTCAACCCGGCCGCCTTGGTACAGGCACCGCACATGATCACGGTGCCGCCATCGGCCATGAACGCTTTCAACATGTCCTGGATGCTGGTCCCGTCCTTGGCCATCAGCCCATGCACATGGCTGGCGCGTTTCTTATCGGCAAGATACACCGCGCGCACGTTCAGCCAGATCGCGGTATCATGCCCGTTTTTCAACGACTTTTGATGGGCAAACATGATCGCCTTGGCCGCGGACCAGGTGTCATCGGTGGTCAGGTTCACGAACAGGCCGCGCTTGTCGTCATCGGCCCTTGCGGCAAGCGGCGTGATCACCAGAGCCAGAGCCAGCAGGATCGGTTTTATCAGAGTTTTCATATCTCGGTTCCTCATGTCAATCGCGCGCGGTCCCTCGTATTCCTATTCCGAAACGTTGCGCAAGCCCAAACCTTTCAGTGCGGGCCAGTGCGGGAAGGTTAACTGGCGCGGGGCGAACGCACTTGCCATTTTTCCGCCCGCCGTTAACCTTGAATCATAGCACAGCGTGGGAGGGCGCAATGTCTCGTATCGAACCCGACTTCACCATTGGGGTGGAAGAAGAATACCTTTTGGTGGACCGTGACAGCCTTGATCTTGCCCCGGTCCCGGAACAGTTGATGGAACGCTGCAGCGCCGAACTGGAGGGCCAGTTCAGCCCCGAATTCCTGAATTGTCAGGTTGAAATCGGCACCCGTGTCTGTGCGAATGTGGCCGAAGCCCGCACAGAATTGAAACGCCTGCGCAGCACCGTGGCGCAGGTGGCGGCGGACTACAACCTTGCGCCCATTGCCGCTTCCTGTCACCCGTTTTCCGATTGGCGGGATCAGCACCACACCAACAAGGATCGCTATAATACGCTACGCGGGGATCTGGCCGGGGTGGTGCGACGCATGTTGATTTGCGGGTGCCACGTACATGTCGGGCTGGACGAACCGGATCAGCGGATCGACCTGATGAACCAACTGTCCTATTTCCTGCCGCATCTCTTGGCGCTGTCTTGCTCTTCGCCCTTTTGGCAGGGTGAAGATACCGGCCTAAGTTGTTACAGGTTAACGGTTTTTGACAACCTTCCGCGCACGGGACTGCCACCCAAGCTTGAGGGCTGGGGCGAATTTGAACGTTCGGTAAACGCCCTTGTCCGGCTTGGTGTGATCGAAGACAGCTCCAAGATCTGGTGGGACCTGCGCCCGTCTTCCAGGTTTCCCACGCTTGAAACCCGGATCTGTGATGTGTCGCCCCGACTGGAAACCGCGCTGACCGTGGCCGCGCTGATCCAGACCCTGACCCGGATGCTGTGGCGTTTGAGCCAGAAAAACCAACGCTGGCGCCTGTATGACAACTTCCTGATTTCCGAAAACCGCTGGCGGGCGCAACGGTATGGGGTGTCCGGTGGGTTGATTGATTTCGGAGACCGCGCCATCGTTCCCTTTGCTGACCTTGTGGAAGAGCTGATCGAACTGGTGTCCGAAGACGCCGATAAACTGGACTGTGTGGACGAGGTGGCCAATGCCCGCGCCATTGTGGCGGCGGGCAATTCCGCCGATCATCAGCGAAAGGTGTATCAGGACGCAATGCACGCGGGCTATTCCAAAGAGGATGCCCTGCGCGCCGTGGTGCGCCATTTGACTGAAGAGTTCCACGCAGACCTTTGAAATCAGAGCGAAAAGCGGGCTTGAAACGCACCGTGAAATGCACCGTCTCCTTTTCCCAGAATGGCCAGCAGGCTTACCACTGCACATGGCACAAGAGCATACGGGGGGATATGGGGCGCGATCACCGTCACCTGATCCTGTCCAGACGGCTTTCAACCGGTGCAACAATCCTGTAAGGATTGGGAATTAAACAAATGTTCAATTCACGCGATCAAGGGACGGAGGAGCGCAAGATGGATTTTGCACTGAGTGAGGAACAAACGCTGATCTTTGACATGGCCAAAGGCTTTGGCGAAGACAACATTGCCCCACATGCCGCTGACTGGGAAGCGGCCGGCACGATCCCAAAAGAGCTTTGGCCCCGGATCGCCGAACTGGGTCTGGGCGGGATTTACGTCTCCGAAGAATACGGCGGATCCGGCCTTTCGCGACTTGACGCGACCCTGGTGTTCGAGGCGCTGGCGATGTCCTGCCCCGCCGTCGGGTCCTTCCTGTCGATCCACAACATGTGCGGCGGCATGATCGACAAGTTCGGGGATGATGAAACCAAACAGAAATGGCTTCCGTCCCTGTGCTCAATGGAGAAGGTATTCTCTTACTGTCTGACCGAACCGGGCAGCGGCTCGGATGCGGCTGCGCTTAAAACCCGGGGCGAAAAAACCAACGAAGGCTACATACTGAACGGCACAAAGGCCTTTATTTCCGGTGGCTCCTATTCCGATGCCTATCTGACCATGGTGCGTACCGGCGAAGATGGCCCTAGGGGCATTTCCGCCATGGTGATCGAAGATGGCACCGACGGGCTGTCTTTTGGCGCGCTTGAGAAAAAGATGGGCTGGCTGGCCCAACCCACGGCGCAGGTACAATTTGACGATTGCAAAGTGCCCGCCGCGAACCTGATCGGCGAGGAGGGCAAAGGGTTTGTCTACGCCATGGCCGGTCTGGATGGGGGGCGGCTCAACATCGCGGCTTCGGCGCTTGGCGGTGCCCAGAACGCGCTTGACCTGACCATGCAATACATGTCGGAACGCAAAGCGTTCGGGAAGTCGATCAACCAGTTCCAGGCACTGCAATTCCGCCTGGCCGAGTTTGAAACCCGGCTCCAGGCGTCGCGTACCTTCCTGCGCCAGGCGGCGTGGAAGCTGGACAACAAAGCACCCGATGCGTCGAAATTCTGTGCCATGGCCAAGCTGATGGTGACCGATGCAGCCTTTGACGTGGCCAACGGCTGTCTACAGTTGCATGGCGGCTATGGCTACCTTGCCGATTATGGAATCGAGAAAATCGTGCGCGATTTGCGGGTGCATCAGATCTTGGAAGGCACCAATGAAATCATGCGCCTGATCATCTCGCGTCAGATGCTGGCGGAAATGGCATGAGTGATATTTCTATCCGCACGGTCGGCCCGGTGGGACGCATCACGCTGACCCGTCCCAAGGCGCTGAATGCCGTGACCTATGACATGTGCATGGCGATTGAGGCGGCATTGGATCAATGGCGCGACGATGACGCCATTTCTTGCGTGGTTATGGATGCGGTCGGCGACAAGGCGTTTTCCGCCGGGGGCGACATTGCCGACCTGTATAAAACGGGTAAGGCCGGGGATTTCGCGTTTGGCCGGACCTTCTGGCGCGATGAATATCGCATGAATGCCAAGATTCATAACTATCCCAAACCCATCGTGTCCTTCCTGCAAGGTTTCACCATGGGGGGCGGCATGGGTGTGGGGTGCCACGGGTCGCACCGTGTCGTGGGCGAAACCAGCCAGATCGCCATGCCGGAATGCGGCATTGGCCTTGTGCCGGATGTGGGCGGGTCCATGATCCTGGCCAATGCGCCGGGGGCTCTGGGGATCTATGCGGGCCTGACTGGTGCACGCATGACTGCTGGCGATGCGATCACCCTTGGCTTTGCGGATATGTATATCCCACAAGACAAATGGCCCACCCTGATCGAAACGCTCGAGCAGTCCGGGGACCCGTCCTGCCTCGCTGCCGAAAGCGAGGCTGCCCCGTCAGGGCAGATGAGCGCCCTCGCCCCCGAAATCAACGCGCATTTCTCCGCCGCGACCCTGCCCGACCTTCTGGCCTCGCTGCGCGCGGATCGTGGTGAGTTTGCGGTTGGGGCTTTGAAAACCCTCCTGCGCACCTCGCCGCTTTCCGCGAGCTATACCATCTGGATGCTGCAACAGTTGCGCGGGGAGACGGATATACGCGCCGCGCTTGATCTGGAATATCGCTTTACATTCCGCGCTATGGAGCACGGCGATTTCATCGAAGGCATCCGCGCCGCGATCATCGACAAGGATCGCAACCCCAACTGGAAACATGATCACGACGCCGTGCCCGGCGATGTGCTTGACTTGATGCGTGCGCCCCTTGGGGACGCGGCACTGACATTCTGACAAAGGAGACATCCCATGAAAATCGGATTTATTGGCCTTGGTAACATGGGTGGCCCGATGGCGGCCAACCTTGCAGCAGCGGGGCACGAGGTGACCGGCTTTGACATGGCCGACGTTGCCATTGACGGTGTCACCCTAGCCGAGTCCGGGGCCGAGGCCGCGACCGGTGCGGATGTGGTCATCACCATGCTGCCCAACGGTGCCATCCTGCGCGCTGTGGCTGCGGACATCATCCCCGCCATGTCCCCCGGTGCCGCGCTTGTTGATTGTTCCACCGTTGACGTGGACAGCGCCCGCGCGGTCGCGGAACAGGCCGCGACGTCCAATATCCTGTTTGTTGACGCCCCTGTTTCAGGCGGTGTTGGCGGGGCCGCGGGTGGTACGCTCACCTTCATGGCCGGGGGCAGCGCCGAGTCCTTTGCCAGGGCCGCGCCCCTGTTTGAAATCATGGGTCAAAAGGCCGTGCATTGTGGCGACGCCGGCGCGGGGCAAGCCGCCAAGATCTGTAACAACATGATCCTGGGTGTCACCATGATTGCCACCTGCGAAGCCTTTGCCCTGGCCGATAAACTTGGGCTGGACCGTCAGAAGATGTTTGATGTCGTATCGACCTCTTCGGGATACAGCTGGAGCATGAATGCCTATTGTCCGGCCCCCGGCGTTGGGCCGCAAAGCCCGGCCGACAACGATTACAAACCCGGCTTTGCCTCCGAGTTGATGCTCAAGGACCTGCGCCTGTCGCAACAGGCCGCGGAAAGTGTCGATGCGGACACCCCCATGGGCCAGGCCGCGATGGCGCTTTACGAGCAGTTCGTCGAAACCGAAGGCGGGCTTGGCAGCGACTTTTCCGCCATGTTGCCCCGGTTTGAAAAACGCGGGCGCGGCTGATGGGGGATTGGCTGGACCGCGTCCCTGCCCTCGCCGGGCTTGAAGCATCGGCGCGTGCAAACCTGTCTCGCCTCATCCCCATGACACTTCCCGCCGGGGCGACTCTGTTTCATCCCGGCGATTCCGTACGCGGCTATGCCATCGTGCTTTCGGGCCGTGTTAACGTTTCCCTGACCGGGGCAACCGGGCGGGAAATTCTGCTCTATTCGGTTGAGCCGGGGCAATCCTGTATCCAATCCACCATGGGGTTGCTGGGCGGCGCAGACTATACCGCCGAAGCCGTTGTGCAAAGAGATACAACGCTGGTTCTGCTGCCGAAAGCTGTCTTTCTCGATCTGATCAACACTTCGTCCGGCTTTCGGACTATCGTGTTTCGCGCGTTCGCAGACCGTATGCAGGACATGATGCAACTCTTTGAAAAGGTTTCGTTTCAAAGGGTTGAATGCCGTCTGGCCGAACATCTTCTGGCCCAGGCCGAAGATCCCCTTCACACCACCCATGCCGAATTGGCGACCCATCTGGGCAGCGCACGCGAGGTCGTGTCCCGTCGTCTTGAAGCCTGGGCGCGGCGCGGTTTGGTCAAAACCGGGCGCGGCACGATTGAAATCCTAGACCGCATCGGTTTGTCCGAGATTGCCCGCAGCACTATGTGACCCAATCACATACAGCACTGCTCACAGGTGTTACCCTTTGTTCAGCAGTCAGACCAAATCAGATCAAAGGAGACAAACCATGTTGGCCAAAAATGTAGGTGGAATTGACAGGATTTTGCGCGTCGTTGTTGGGGCACTTCTGATCTTGGGTGCCCTGATGGGATATGGGGCGTGGATGTGGGTCGGCGTCGTTCCGCTGGTCACAGGCCTGCTCAGCACCTGCCCGATCTACTCGATCCTCGGCATGAGCACCTGTCCGCTTAAGAAATAACCTCTCACGCGGTGCCTTGCAGTCTTGGCACCGCGTCCCCCACTGCGCCGAGGCACCTCCCGGTTCAGGTTGCCAGCCTATCTTCTCCATTTTTCTGACCATTGCCGTGGGGCTGGGTGTCATGGTTGAATTGTGCAAGCCGTTCCCCAAGGGTTTCCGTGGCAAAGCAAGGCTTGTCCACTTCGGATATCACCCCCACGACCATCTCGGCATTTTGTTGGGTGGCGTGGTCAAGCCGCTTCACGCGGCTGTTGATTTCTCCCAACGCGTTTCTGCATTACATTCAATCAGCGTGATGCGGAAACGCTTTAAGGGGCAGAATGGTGGATGAAACCTGAAAACAGGTTGATGCCAAAACGCAAAAAACGGCCTCCCCATGTGTTTCCCCCTTCAAATCCTCGCGCCCTGCCCCTATATCAAAGGTGTCCTTCGGGACTATGGACATAAACGCGCTCGTAATAAGCGGATCGGACCCGGGGGCGGTACCCGGCGGCTCCACCAAACATCCTGTCGTTTGCGGGATTATGGGGCCGAAACAGGATCGACGGACGTCTAAAGGGGTTAGCTTTGTTTCGGCTGTCTGCCACCGTTATCGGCGAAAAAAGTACAATTGCAAACGACAATCGTGCTCCGGTTGCTCTGGCTGCGTAAGCAGTCCGGGTAGAACCGACTTTAAGCCCTTATGCCTAGCCGCGTAAGGCGGGGTTCGCAGGTACCTGGCAACAGAAACCTGCACTTTCTCCTTGGATTGTTGTGATGAATAAAGCGTTCGACCTTTGACCTGAGACCGGGAAAAGGGCGAAGGCAGCGCGACAGTTATGTGTTTCGCGTGTCCTGCCAAAAACCCGTGAGTCAGGTTTTTGGCAGGACGCTTTAGGGTTCCGTAACGGCATCTTTGCGCCTTAAACCTTTGTTCATGGCTCGGGACTAGGTTTTAGCCATAGTGTTAAAACGCGGGGTAACGGTCATGGGGAC
>PDWJ01000182.1_pt1 | contig 101701 bp, 82 predicted proteins | sample 1430881 | NCBI WGS metagenome assembly PDWJ01 (sample SAMN01162460, study PRJNA174530) | Oral metagenome, whole genome shotgun sequencing project. | biome: Marine environment; feature: Marine mammal; material: Swab sample of the gingival sulcus; isolation source: swab sample of gingival sulcus...
TTACCCACGGAAGCGGAGTGGGAGAAGGCTGCCCGCGGTGCTGACGGCCGCATCTATCCCTGGGGTGATGAAGCCATCGGCCCGGAGTTTGCTAATTTTTATGAGACGGCTCTTGGTGTGACAAGCGCGGTCGGCTGTTTTCCTCGGAGCAAAAGTCCCTGCGGCTGCGAAGAGATGGCGGGGAACGTCTGGGAATGGTGCTGGGATTGGTATGATGAAGAATATTATTCGAACAGTCCAGAGGAGAATCCACGGGGGCCTGTATCGGGCTCGGGGCGCGTGCTGCGCGGCGGCTTCTGGGGCGACTTCGCCGAGTTCTGCCGGGCCGCCTGTCGTCTCAGGTTCAGGCCCGGCTTCCGCAGCGACAACGTGGGCTTTCGCCTCCTGAGGACATAACCCTTTGCCCTTGTACCCTTTTACCCTTTATACAGCAGGGATTTTGGATAAGCAAGGATGTTGGAAGGGATGAGCGAAGCGAGTGTGTTTTTAGTGTGCGACTTGTTCCCACCGATGAATCGGCGGGCTATTGGTGAACGTCCCTTCGGGACTGAAGTACGTGAGAGAGAAGATTTATGGATGAAATAACATACGAGCAGCGTTGAGGGATCTGAAGAGGAACGGCGCATTCTCGAACAACTTAAGGAGCTGAAAGCGTCAAAAACAGCATCGTCCCAAAAGCAGTACGATCTCAGTCCGCTCCAACGAATGTACCTTTCCCGTCTGTTCCAACAAACCAGCCAACTGCCCTTGTCTGTGGTCGACCGTCAGGCCACGTCCAGCGGAATAGACAGCCGTTTACGGCTGGATGCCATTTATACGGCTTTGATCACGCGGGGCGGTGGCCAGGAACATGTACGGGACGAGAAGGATGCCGAGGAACGCCGCTTTTCGGCTCTGGAACAGGTTAACCGGCATCGGCATCTCGTGCTGTTAGGCGATCCGGGCAGCGGCAAAAGTACCTTTGTCAAATTTACGGCCATGTGTCTGGCCGGCGAATTGCTGGGCGAAACACAGGCGAATTTGACGCTGCTCACTGCGCCTCTGCCTCAGGACCAGAAGGATGACAACAACGGGCAGCAGCCTGAACCGCAGTGCTGGACTCAGGGGGCGCTGCTGCCGGTGCTGGTGATCCTGCGGGATTTTGCCGCCCGCACATTGCCGCCCGCTAATCAACCGGGCACGGCCCGGCATCTCTGGGAATTTCTGGAGGAAGAATTGCGCGCTGCCATGCTGGATGACTATGTGCAAGAGTTCCGGCAGCATGTGCAACAACACGAGAGCCTGCTCTTGCTGGATGGCCTGGATGAGGTGCCGGAAGCGTCGCAGCGCCGCAGCCAGATCAAACAGGTGGTGGAAGATTTTGCCGCGTCCTTTCCGAAATGCCGTATACTCGTCACCAGCCGTACCTATGCCTATCAACGCCAGGAATGGCAGCTCTGCGAGTTTCAGGATACGGTGCTGGCCCCTTTTACGCAGCCGCAGATTCGCTGTTTTATCGACCACTGGTATGACCATTTGACTGACATTCGCGGCTTGAACCCGGAGGATGCCCGCGGGCGGGCGGAGTTGCTGAAACGGGTCATCTTCCAAAGCGAGCGGCTTTACAACTTTGCCGAACGCCCCTTGCTGCTGACCCTGATGGCGAGTCTGCACGCCTGCCGCGGCGGCAGCCTGCCGGAAAAACGGGAGGAATTGTATAACGACAGCGTCGAATTGCTGCTCGATTGGTGGGAAAGCCCCAAAATCGTGCGCGACAGCAGCGGTAAGATCCTGATTACGCAGGAAAGCCTGACAGAATTGCTTAAGGTGGGCAAAGAATGCGTGCGGGAAGCGTTAAACGATTTAGCCTTTCACGTGCATCACGACCAGCCCGATCTGGTGGGAACTGCGGATATTGCCCAGATCGATCTGGTGGATCGCCTGATGCGGCTGCAGCAGCGTAAAGATTTGCAGCCCGGCCGTCTGCTCGAATATCTCAGCGACCGCGCCGGTCTGCTGGTTCCTCGCGGTGTGGGCATCTTCAGTTTTCCCCATCGCAGCTTTCAGGAATATCTGGCCGCCTGCTATCTGACTGATGAAGACTATCCGGACCAGATTGCCGATCTGGCGCGGCAGGAGCCGAACCGCTGGCGCGAGGTCGCGCTGCTGGCCGGGGCCAAAGCCTCGCGCGGCACCGCTGCTGCGATCTGGCTGCTGGCCGGAGCCTTGTGTTATAAACCGCCTGGCCGGGAAGATTCTGGCAAGACTCGGCGATCCCCGTCCCGGTGTCGGCGTGATTTCTCCTTCTGGGAAGGGCGAGGGGTGGGTTTCGGACTTGCCGGACATCGAGTGGTGTCAGGTGCCGTCCGGGGAATTCCTGATGGGCAGCGATCCGAAAAAGGATCGCGCTGCTGCTTTCTGGGGGAAGGACGAACAACCACAGCATACTGTCACATTGGCGGATTATCAGATCAGCCGTTATCCTCTTACGAATCGGCAGTTCCAGGTTTTTATCGAAGATGATGGCTATCACAGACGGGAGTATTGGAGCAGGGAGGGCTGGGAATGGAGAGCGCAGAGACAGATTGATGGTCCGGAGCATTAGGGAGAAGGCTGCCCGCGGTGCTGACGGCCGCATCTATCCCTGGGGTGATGAAGCTATCGGTCCGGAGTTTGCTAATTTTGGTGAGACGGCTCTTGGTGTGACAAGCACGGTCGGCTGTTTTCCTCGGAGCAAAAGTCCCTGCGGTTGCGAAGAGATGGCGGGGAACGTCTGGGAATGGTGCTGGGATTGGTATGATGAAGAATACTATTCGAACAGTCCAGAGGAAAATCCACGGGGGCCTGTATCAGGCTCGGGGCGCGTGCTGCGCGGCGGCCTCTGGGGCGACTTCGCCGAGTTCTGCCGGGCCGCCTATCGTTACGGGCACGGGCCCGGCGACCGCGACGGCTTTGTGGGCTTTCGCCTCCTGAGGACATAACCCTTTGCTCTTGTACCCTTTTACCCTTTGCGAGCGAAGCGAGCCGGTGTTTAGCAGGGCATCACGGCATGGAGAAGGGCTTTTCATCGTCGCACAGTGCCGTTCTTGTTGTATGTCCCGCCGGATCGGACAACAAAAGGCATGGCAGTAGAGAATCTGGCGGGCGAAGCTTCCGGCTCCAACAGGCTCATTCCTGCGGATACGGACGGTCCATCCTGATTCTCCCGTCAAATGACGTGAACCGAAGTCGTATTGCTGCAATCATTGCGGTTGTTATCGTGTAAATTATTTATGCCGGACGATCGCGCCCTGGTCGGCGGATTCCGCAAGTCTGGAATAGAGCGCAAGATAGCCTTTTGTGATCGTCGGCTCAGGACGTTGCCAGGTTTTCAGGCGTTCAGCAATTTCCTCGTCTGATACATGCAGATGGAGGCGGCGATTCGGCACGTCGATCGTGATCGTATCGCCGTCCTGTACCACGGCAATCGGCCCGCCTTCTGCGGCTTCCGGCGAAATATGGCCGACAAAACACCCATTGTTCGTTCCGGAAAAACGTCCATCGGTGACAAGCGCGGTTTTCAGCGCCAGTCCCCGACCGTACAGCATTTTCATGGCCCTGGTCATTTCTCGCATACCCGGACCACCCTTTGGCCCTTCGTAGCGGATGACGACCACATCGCCGTCTTTGATTTTCCCTTCCAGGATAGCGTCGTTTGCCAGTTCTTCAGAATCGAAACAGCGGGCTTTGCCGGTAAATTTGCGCATCGAAGGATGGATGGCTGCCGGTTTGGTGATGCCTGTCTTGGGAGCCAGATTTCCCTGAAGCACAGCCAGCCCGCCTTCCGGACTCCAGGGATTGGAGCGAGGCCGGATAATGTCGTGATTACGAGAGCCGGCGTTGACAAGATTTTCCCGCACCGGTTTCCCGCTCACAGTCATCACATCTTGATGAATCAAATCTCCTAATTCTTTCATCACTGCCGGGACGCCACCGGCATCATGATAGTCTGGCACGTTGGGTTTGCCTGATGGGAACACTTTGGCAAGGTGCGGCGTCGTACGGCTCAGTTCACCAATGAACGCTTGTGAGATTTCGCAATCCGCTTCATAGCCGATTGCCGGAATATGAAGGGCAATATTGGTCGAAGCTCCGATCGCCATGGCGACGCGTAAAGCATTTTCCAATCCTTTTTCATTGATAATGTGGCGGGCGGTGATATTCTGTTGTACCAGATTCATGATTGCCCGGCCCGATTCCTGTGCGATGTGCAGGCGTTCGGCATATACTGCCGGAATTGCCGCGCTGCCGGGCAGGCTCATGCCCATGGCTTCGGCCACGCTGCACATCGAATTCGCGGTTCCCATGAACGCACAGGAACCACAGGTCGGGGCCACGGTATCTTCGAGTTTGCGATAGGCTGCCTCATCGATCCTGCCGGCTTTTAACATGCCGAGGGCTTCGGCAATCGACGAGTTGTCCGATTGGCGGCCATCGAATTCGCAGCCGCCAAGGGTTGGACCGCCGGCGACAATAATGGCCGGCAGATCGAGCCGCGCGGCGGCCATCAGCATGGCCGGGACGATTTTGTCGCATGAGCCTAATAACACCACAGCGTCAAGACGATGGGCTTCGACCATGATTTCAATGTCGTTGGCAATCAGATCGCGAGAGGGAAGCACATAGCGCATGCCCTCGTGTCCGTTTGCGATGCCGTCACAGGCTGCGATGACGCCAAACTCGACCGGGGTTCCCCCTGCCTGGAAGATGCCTTGTTTGACATATTCCGAGACGAGCTGCAGGTTATAATGGCCGGGGACAACGCGGTTCCAGGAGTTGGCGATGCCGATCATCGGACGTTCGAGATCGTAATTCGTGTAGCCCATGGATTTGTACAGGTTGCGAATCGGGCTCCATTCCGGAATTTTGAGCACTTCCTGACTGCGATAACTCATGATGTTTCTCCTTTGAAACCAGAGGAATTGAGGAGAAGCAAGAATGCCTCCGAGCCCGTTTCATCATGCCGGGGGAACGTTCCGCTCTTGACAACTCCTTTGAAAATAGACCCCGGCAGGGTGTATTTTCATCATGTCGGGTGAGCGCCCCGCTCATGACAACTCCTTATACAATTAATCGTTGGTATGGTATCGTGATGTGCGAGTCGACCGGGTACTGGTCGTAATCGCAAACGACCCGGCGCATCTCCATAGAGTTTTCATAGCGACGGCCGGGCTGTCCTACATCGACTGGCCGGATGAAAGATTCCTGTCAAGTATCTTTTTGAGGAAATCTTGTTGGAGGGGGAACTCTTCAGCCGAAATCACGAAAGAAACGAACGACACGACAGGTGCCACCGTTCTGGATGATGCTGTCATGTCGTGTGTTTCGTTTCTTTCGCAGTACGTCATGATCTTCTGCGAAGGCTTCAAGAAGTACGGTTAAAGTAATTTCAAATTGTCTAAAACGGTCTTAACCGCGGCAATTTCAGCCTTTGTCAGGCTCATTTCAGAAATTTTCATTCGCGCGCGGCTTCTGCCCATGAGCATCGTTCCGGCTTGTATGGCGGCATTCACCTTTCCGCCGGCCGCTTGTATAATTCCGAAAAGTTGATAAATCTCTTTCTGGATTTCACACAGCTGCCGATACTCTCCTGCCTGCTGCGCTTGATACAGCCGGATATACGGATCGATCCAGACATTCCCCAGGCCGGTGACAATCCCGTCGGCTCCTGCGAAGAGCGCTTGCCCATCCAATAAGTCATTTCCTTGAATCCAGGAAAAATTCGGCAGTGACACATGAGAGAGGGCCCGGCTAAAGGTGACAAAATCTCCGGAACTATCCTTCATTCCAGCAAAATTCCCTGATACCGCAAGATCGAGAATGGTCTCAAGGTCCATTTTGTTCTGCGTACATTGGGGAATATTGTAGAGAATAACAGGAATGCTTGTTTCGCGGGCAATTGTCTGATAATGGGATGCGATAACTTTTTGTGAGACTGCAAAATAATAGGGCGTGACCGCAACGACAAAATCCGGTTCAAGCGGTTCGAGGGCGCGCAGCTCTTCGAGAACGAGCGGGGTCGACGCCTGCAAACATGCTGCGCAAAGGAATTGTTTGCCGCCGGAAGCCGCTTTCACGCATTGAAACGTCTCTAATTTTTCCTGAGTCGTCAGATAAGGGCCCTCGGCAGTAGATCCATTGACAAAGAAACCGTGAACCCCTGCTTGTGAGAGATAGTCAACTTGCTTGGCCAGAAGAGTGAAATCAATAGTTCCATTTTCTCGAAGAGGGGTAATGAGTGCCGGAATAACGCCATGTAATTGCTTGGTTGGTGTCGTCGATTCATGCATGGTCTTCATGGTCCCGCTCGTCCTGAGCCTGCCGAAAGACGGAGAGAAACGTTTCGACAGGCTCAACGCAAACGGTATGTGTGTTCAGAATTCTTTCCTTCCCGGGCGGCATGCAGACCGCGATCGCGTCGTCCAGGAACACGGATCAGTAAGGGGACTTGAAACGACCCATCTGTGTCTTTTGGTACAATTGTTACTATCGCCCAAACATGTTGGGGATGAAAAGGACGATGTGGGGAACGTAGGTAATTAAAAACAAGACGCAGAGCAAGACGACGATCATTGGTAACGCCTCTTTAATTACTGTTTTCAGGGGTGTGCCGGAAATGCCTGACACAATAAAGAGCAGCATTCCCATTGGCGGCGTGGACAGGCCGATCATCATATTTAACACAATGACAACCCCGAAATGAACGAGATCGATACCCAGTTGGGTGATCAGAGGCAGGACCATCGGGATAAACACCAGCGTAATGGTCGAGGTATCGATAAACATTCCCAGCACGATAAACAAGATATTGATCAGAAAGAGCAACAGGTATTTATTGTCGGTGATGCCCAGAAATGCCCCGGCAATCATGTCGGGTATATGTTCTCGCGCGACAATAAAGGAAAACGTAAAGGCCGCGCCGACAATAATCGAGAGCGTTCCGGTGGTTTTCACGGTATCGACGATCACGCCGATCAACTGTCTGATTCCCATCGCGCGGTATACACAAAAGGAGATCAGAATGGCATAAAAGGCGGCCACAGCCCCGGCTTCAGTGGGTGTCATGACGCCGCTGTAAATGCCGCCCAACAGAATGATCGGCGTGAACAGCGCCGGAAGCGCTTTGAATGTATAAATGATAAATTCCCGTGGCGTATATTGTTCGCCTTTTGGATAATTCCGTTTGTTTGCGATCAAGGCAATATAGGCCATAAGCGCCAGACCGATCAGAATGCCGGGCGCCATTCCGCCTAAAAAGAGATTCCCAATTGATGCCCCGGACAACATCGAGTAGAACACCATCGGGATGCTTGGCGGGAAGATCGGGCCGATCGTCGCTGATGCCGCTGTTATCGCGCAGCTAAAGCCCTCGTCGTAGCCGTGTTTTTTCATGGCTTCGATCTCCATGATTCCCAGGCCGGAGGCATCGGCAACTGCCGAGCCTGTCATGCCGGAAAAAATAATGGAGGCCACCACATTAACATGTCCTAAGCCGCCTCTGAAACGTCCGACCAGGGTATTGGCAAAACGAAACACAATTTCGGTGACTTTGCCGGTATTCATCACCTTTGCCGTGAACACGAAGAGCGGCACCGCCATAATGATGTATTTTGAGAAAAGATTCGAGAGAACCATGTCGGCGACCAGCCCGATATCCAAGCCTTTGGCCCACATATACAATGTTGCTGTCGTCAGCATGCCTAGGGCGATAGGCAGCCGAAAGACGAACATCACCACAAAGCCGAGAAAAAACACAAGTAGCGGAAAGTTCATAGTAATCTGAGAGTTGAGAGTTCAGCCGCGAATGTCGCAAATGACACGAATTCGCAGGTGGACATGTTAAGACTGTTTCCTGCGGGCCAGCTCTTTGATGTCAATCACAAGGTCGTAGAGCGTATGGCCGAGAATGAGAATGACAAATACCACATAGGGCGAATAGGCGATGTGGTATGGAATTTTTAAGACAGTGGATTTTTTGAAAGCCATGAACATGACTTGTTCGTAAGACGGTTTCAAAGCGACGAGAAAGGCCAGAAAAATCAGTCCGTTCGCAATAAGGCGAAATATCACCTGCATTCTGGGTGAGACGTTGTCGTAGACGAGTCCGAATACCACATGAACTCCTTCTCTTCTGGCATAGCAGGCTCCCAGAATCGCTGTCCAGATAAAGGCGAAAATCGTGACTTCATACGGCCAGGTCAAGGGACGGTTCAAAAAATATCGAAAAAAGATTTGCAGTACAAAGACCACAAACATAATCGAAAAAGCCACTGCCGGGATATATATTTCCAACAGATCGAGAAGAAAAGATCCTGTTTTCTTTAAAGATGTCGGTGTCCTCATCATGACTAATCCTTATTTTACACGATCATTTGTTCTGAATGAGATGCGGCATTTCTGCCAAGTTCTTTTTGAATCGCCTGAATATCTCGTTTCAAACCTTCTGCAACATAGATAATATCTGCATTCTGAATATGGAAATTTATGCCCATTCGTATCCATGCTGCGGCCAGAGAAGCCGAACCATGGAAAAAATGAATCCCGGCAATGAGTCCCTTCTGGCGTGTTCGCGTAATAATCTTCCGAAGAGCTTCTACAAAACGCGGGTGCTCATACTGCTCAGGGATACCAAGACTACACGAAAGATCGTGAGGCCCTATCAGCGTACCATCAAGATCAGGCACTGATAACATGGCGTCGAGATTTTCTATCGCAGGGCTGCTCTCAATATTTACCAGAAATAAATTGTTGGCATTTTTTTCGCTGAGGTACTTCTTTAACTCCCCGCACAACTCGTCTTTTCCGTCTAATATGCGCTGAAGCTTTTTGCCTTTTAACGGACGAAGTTTTATTGCTCCGCGCAGGGCCTGAACCTGCTCAACCGTCTCAATATACGGAGCGATAACTCCTGCAGCCCCTCCATCAAGAGCCTGACAGGCGGCATACGGGTCGGGGGATGAAATGCGGACAATGGGCGCCAGATTCATGGCAGTGTATGTCTGGCACATCCACGACAGGGTTTCCCGGTTAAGGGCAATATGCTCTGTATCGATAAACACAAAATCAAGGGCGGTGTTTTTTAATGCGGCAGGGAAGTGGGGAGACATAGATACGCTCAGAGTTCCAAACACCTGATCTTTATTGGAAATCGCATTTTTTATTTCTTGAATATTCATAGAACATACATGAGGTGAAGGTATACAAAACCGTAAACGTTTCGTATACCTTCATCTATCTTAGGCTTGAGACATCCGTTTCTCCTTATTTGGCTAATGCCTGAACTTTGTCAAAGAGTTCCATATCCCAGCTTCCGCTGATTTCTTTATTCCCCAAGTATTTTTCCTGGGCGAATTTTATAAAGGCTTCTTTATCAGGTGTGAGAATGGTCATTCCTTCCCCTTTGAAAAACTCTATCAGTTCAGCTTCGGCATCGAGATTTGTTTTATCGCAGAATTCACCCGCTTTTTTGATCGCCTGATAGACTTTTTCCTGCAGTTCCGGGCTCAGGGATTGCCATTTTTTCTCATTGATTAATGGCATAACCGGATTAATGAAGTGATCAGTCAACACAATATATTTGGTCACTTCATAGAATTTAGCATTTTTATCTGTCGGAAGAGGATTATCCTGTCCGTCAATAGTGCCGGTTTTTAAGCCCATATAGACTTCAGTGAAACTTAACGGGGTCGGGCTGGCTCCTAATGCTTCGCCCATAAACAGCCAGGTCGGAGAGTTCGGCATACGCAGTTTGACCCCCTTCATGTCTTCCGGTGTCTTGACCTCACGGCCAATGTCGCGCAGGTTCAATTGACGTGTTCCCAGATAGAATGCCCCAAGAGGACGTGTGCCGGTTTTTTCGGCGATATCGTCATACATGGCTTTCCCGATGTCGCCGTTCAGCGTCGTATTCATGTGTTCATAGTCTTTAAACATATAGGCAGCCGCGAACATTGACATGTACGGCACGAATTCGGCAATCCAGTTGGGACCGCCGTAACAGATATCCAGCGTGCCTTTTCTGATTGCGGCAAATTGACCTTCCTGGGTAAATAACTGACCGGAATGAAAGATTTCGACTTCGATTTCACCATCTGTTAATTTTTCCAGTTCCTCTTTGAACACCGTCATCGCTTCGGTGTGTGCATCACCCGGAACGGCAACGGCTGACCAGGTCAATGTGACTTTTGCTTCTGCCTGGGTAAAGCCGAGTGTCAGGATCATGGCTGCAATAAGAACGACTCCAAGATAACGTTTCATTGGATTTCCCTCCGATTATTGTCCGCTGAACAGGAGGAGAGCCTCCCGATTCTGCGTTTGTTTTTTGTGTATGTTTTTAGCCTTTATGATACCCTAATTGTTCCGATATGTTTTCTGCCTGGGCCATCACCACCTTTCCAATTTCCGATACATTGCCCAGCGTGATTCGCTGTGAAGGGCCGGAGACACTAATTGCGGCAAACACTCTGCCACTTCGGTTCCGAATAGGCGCGCCGATACATCGCAGTCCTTCCTCATGTTCCATATTATCTACAGCATAGCCACGCTGGGCAATAGTATGAAGCTCATCTTCTAAAAATATCTTATCGATGATCGTATTTTCTGTAAATTTTTCGAACGTGGTGTGGGCTAAGATCTTTTCACGAACATCATGTTCCAGAAACGCGAGGATCGCTTTCCCGACAGACGTGCAGTATAAGGGAGCCCTGACACCGATAACCGAATACGTTCTTAAACGTTTCGAGGATTCGAGGCAGTCAACATACAACACCTCATCGCCTTCGAGAACGGTGAGATGAACGGTTTCGTCAAGCTCGCTATTCAACTGTCTTAAAAATGACTGAGCGATCCGTCGAATTTCCAGATCGGTTTGGGCCATACTGCCCAATTCGAAAAGTTTTAATCCCAGGTGGTAACGGTTATTCTGATCTTTGGCGACAATATTCTCCTGCTCCAGAGTCGTTAAGATGTCATGGGCTGTGCTTTTGGGGAAGCGCAGATTTTTGCTGATGTCCGTGACATTTGCTCCGGCGTGTTCACCCAAAAATTCAAGAATTTTTATCGTTCGAAAAACAGACTTAACCATATCAATATGATGATTTGTTCGGGATAGCGTCTATAGTTCGTAATGGCGAACATAACACATTGTCACTTCTATGTTGTCAAGGAAAAAATATTATAAGTGGGTCTTGCGAGGTTATGGGCATTCTTTACAATGACTTCTATAGTCGCTTATATCGTGGTATACGCATGTAGTGGGGGCAGCTTGCTGCCGATATAAAAATCTGTAATTTTTTTAACAGAATGAGGATATTATACATGCACGCTGTTCGTAATTTCGGATACTATTCGTTATTATGAACATATCGATCTTTTGGCCTGAAAGATGATCGACAGTGATGGCATGATACTTGAGCAGATCCTACAGTGAACCTATGACCTGCTCAAGGGATCTTTCAATAATGTTCAATCCTTGCAATCTGAGGGTTTCTACAAGAGCGTTCGGAGATGAGCGCTCGCTTGTGAGATAGAGAATCTGCGCGCGTTTGGTGCCGTTTTGTGAAGGACAATCCCTCATTTAGCAAGCTGCAGGATGAAACAGAGCCGGGTCTTGCGCTGTTTCCCCCGCAGTGTCATGATTGAGGTTTTCCAAGGGCTTCCACATCATTCCGTATACGCTGGATGTCTTCTGGGGCGAGATGAATGGTCCCGGCTGCAGCATTTTCGACGCTGTGTTCCGGTTTGCGCGCCCCGCACAGCGCAAAGGTGACGCCCGGTTGGGCGACAGTCCAGGCGATAACGAGTTGACTGAGCGTACACTCGTATTTGTCGGTCAAATCGCCCCAGCCGCCCAGCATATTCAGCAGATTTTTCCGGTTTACCGCTTTAAACCAGGGGATTCTAGAGCGTGCCGAACCGGCTTCGACGACATAATCCATATCGATCTTGCCTGTTAATAAGCCTTGTTCGAGTGGAGAATAGACCAGCGTGCTGATCTGCTGTTTGGCGCAAAACGGCAGTAAACCAGCCTCAATCTTGCGATCGAGCATGCTGTAGCGAGGCTGAATAGCATCGAGGGTTCCGGCTGCCTGATATGCCTGAATCTGTTCGACATTCACGTTCGATGCGCCGATTGCTCGAATTTTGCCTTGTTCTTTCAGTTTGAGCAGGCATTCCATTGTTTCGGCGATCGGTTCAAGTTCAGGCTCTAAGGACTGCCAGTGGGTTTGATAGAGATCGATGTAATCGGTATCCAAACGTGTCAGACTGAGTTCGACTTCTTCACGAATCGTTTTCGACCCAAGGGTTCTTCGCACCGTCTTCCCGTCCAGGTCGAAGAACTTTTTTCCAGTCGAATCATGCCACCATAATCCGCACTTTGTCGCCAGAATGACCTTGTCCCGTTTACCCTTGATCGCTTTACCGACCACCTCTTCGCTTCTTCCAAAGCCATACACCGGGGCCGTATCGATCAGATTTACTCCGAGATCGAGGGCGGCATGAATGGCCTTAATCGAGAGATTATCATCGGTTGCGCCCCACCAGGGACCGCCGCCAATGGCCCAGGTTCCCAAAGCGACCACTGAAGCTTCAATATTCGTTGTTCCGATTTTCCGTGTGTTCATGCTATCGATACCTCCTTCAAGAATCAATGATATTGTTTACTGTCGTATTGAACGTTACCAGAATACTCTATTGAGTCTTTCGCATCTGGTGTCAAGGATTAATCCGAAAACCACAGGGGTAAAAGGGAGCTGACCTGTCCCATGACTCATTATAGGATTCCTCCCTCTGAGTATTCACAACACTGTGCGGTGTATCCCAAACGACACTTAATGGCACTGTCCTTTTCGCAAGATCGCTCGTTGACAATTTTATAGCGGATCTTCTTTTCGATGGCTCCGACGCTTAAAAGAGCTCTTCCGTGCCATAGTCCTTTTTTTATAATAGTTGCTGACAGAGAATCTGTCAAATTACTTATTTGAGGCCGCAAGCAAAAAACCCCGTCACAGTCTCTGTTTATTCCCATTGCGAGCAGGAAGCGGAAAGTATCTCTCAAGATTTTCTGTGAGTTCTTGACAAAATAGCGTGTCGTAAAGTAGAGATATGAAAATCTTTGCAACAGTCAGAACATTTTGGCTGATATGAGAAGAGTTCTTTATAGCCGTTTTGAACCATCAAACATGACGAGAGTATTATTTATGGAAAATACGAGAATACAACAAGCTCTGGAAGCTGCAACAGAAACGAACGCCTTTATCACTGGAGAGGGATGCCGGCGTGACACCCCCCGGATCTTTCAACAACATTTCCCAGGAGCGACTGCGATTATTATTGCTGATGACAATACCTTCCATGCCGCCGGTAAGACGGTTCTGGAGTGCTTACAACATTCCGATATTCATGTTCTCGAACCGTTTATCTTTCCCGGAACGCCAACCTTACACGCAGAGTATAAGCATGTTGAAGCGTTGAAAGGGCTGCTCGAAACCCAGCCTGACGTGATTCCGATCGCGGTTGGGTCAGGAACGGTGAACGATCTGGTCAAGCGTTCGGTATCTGAACTCGATCGTCGCTATATGGTCGTCGCCACGGCCGCCTCGGTGGATGGATATTCTTCTTCTGGAGCTCCAATCGTCCAAAACGGGTTTAAGAAAACCATGCCTTGCCCGGCCCCGCTGGCTATTGTGGCTGACATCGAGGTGCTGCGAGAAGCGCCGTTTAAGATGACGGCTGCGGGCTATGCAGATTTAATGAGTAAAGTTCCGGCAGGAGCGGATTGGATTGTTGCGGATTTTGTCGGAGAAGATCCGATTCAGTCCCCGATCTGGACGATGATTCAACCCCCGTTAAAAACCTGGCTGGGTGCGCCGGAACAGTTACAGAAAGGGGACGCTCAGGCCCTCGAGTTTTTATTTGAGGGTTTAACCATGACTGGGTTTGCGATGCAGGCGATGAATAGTTCTCGCCCGGCTTCCGGCGCCGATCATCTGTTGAGCCATATTTTGGATATGCAGCACCATCGAGATGCCGAGGGCCAATCGGTTTCTCACGGCTTTCAGGTTTCGATCGGGACGCTTGGCAGCACGGCTTTGATGGAAGTTGTGTTTGCCAGAGATATTCGACAATTAGACATTGACGCCCTATGTCAACGATGGAAAAGTTGGGAAGAACGCGAGAGAGAAATTCGACAGGCTTTTGAGGGAACACCGATTATTGACCGGGTCGTCGTTGAGTGCCGGGCTAAATATATTCCGGCGGACCAGCTTCGGAAACGGCTCGAACAGATCTCCGGGGGCTGGGACATGTTGAACCGGAAGGTTAAAGAGCAACTCTTTCCATATCAACAACTCAAAACGATGTTACAAGCCGCAGATTGCCCTGTGGCGCCGGAGCAGATTAATCTGCCGAAAGAGCACCTGCGGGAATTGTATACGCTGGCCCAGATGATCCGGAATCGCTACACCATCCTCGACCTGGCGTATGAACTAGGCTGGCTGGAAGAGTGTGTCGAGGAAATCATCGCATCTGACATGTATTTATAAGCTTGAGGTACACAATTTATGGCAACAGTGAACTCCATTCTGAAAGCATTGTTCGGGATGTTTGGCAAAGTCTTTTTTGCCCTCATCAGCTTTTTCGTGCTGCTGTTTCTTTTCAGCCTGTTTTTTATGGCTCTGGGGCTCGGCATTGGGGGCGGCATCGGTCAGGGAAGCCTGGTAGAAGTGGCAGAGCCGGACAGACTGGAGTATTCCTATATTTCCGGCAATCAGATGAGCGAAAACAAGCTGCTTTCAATTCCGATCCAGGGGATCATTCTGGGCAGCATGCCGCCTAATATCCCTCCGGCAGCCTTGCTTGGAGGCGGCGTGACATATGGCTACGCTGTCCAGGAAGTGTTGGAAAAAGCGGCCGGCGATGAAAGCATTAAAGGGATCTTGCTGCACATGCAAAGCCCGGGCGGAACGATCTTCGGCTCCTATGCGATTTTCGAAGGGCTGAAGATGTATAAGGAAGCCACAGGGAAGCCGATTCTTGCCTACATTGAAGGATTAGCCGCGTCGGGCGGCGTCATGGCGATGGTTGGGGCCGATGCGATTTACGCAGATTATGGCAGTCTTATTGGAAGCATCGGCGTGCTGGGCCCTCAATTCATGTATTATGACAAACCGGTCGCGATTGATGGAGGATTGTTAAATTCAGGTATTGTCACCGAAGGTGGAATTGAATACACCATTTTACACGCAGGGCCCGGCAAAGATTTGGGAAACCCTTTTCGCCGAATGTCTGATGAAGAGCGTCAAAACTGGCAAGTGGGACTTGAGAATGAATATGCTCAGTTTGTGCAGCATGTTGCTGATAATCGCAATATTGAAGAAACGGTTATCCGCGAGCAGATGGGGGCACAATTGTTCGACAATCAAAGAGCGCAGGAATTCGGTTTGATTGACGGAACATTCAATCGAAACGCCTCTCTCTCTGAGTTGGCCAGCCTGGCAGGCGTATCGGAGGATTTTCAATTGGTCCGGCCAAAACGTGACAGCAGTCACTTTTTTATGCAGCTTTTACAGGGCTGGTCTCGAATTTTCAGTCAAGCGAAATCATTGCATGACATGCACCAGGCTCTCATCCAGCAAGACATCTGTCAGGCAACAGCCCATGTGCCATTGGTGTATTATGGCGATGTCACAGCCGTCTGCCGATGAAAGGCCGGACGGGTTGTCGCACAAGCGAGGATGCCGTGCAGAGAAAGGGAGGAAGGAGGGCCTGGCTCCCCTTCCTGCCCGGGAGATTCAACGTTTCTCCAGCTTAGGCGATTTCCAGAAAATACTCTACCCGTCTTGCTGATTTTTGCCCGTCTTCTGTGTTGCGAAAATCGTCATAGAACCCTGCTATGCAACGTTTTCCGCGTTTTGAAGACGCACGAAAATCCGGTGCAATCCGGGTAAATTATTTCCTTCCAATCGCCTTATTTCTTGACAAGAAGTGACAAAATTTACAGAGTAATCGTCATGAACTCACGAGATATTGATGGCGATTGTCAGGAACTATGGGCTCACTGGCCGATAGTTTCGATTTTGAATAGAGGTTTCACGTTAAAAAATGAAACAAGAGGAATAACACCATGGATCGGAATGAATTAGTGACGAAAATTACAGAAGAAGTCATGAAAAGAATCTCACAAGGCGGACAGCAGGTATCTCCTGTGAAAGGACAACAGGCTGTTTCGGGAGAGTCGTCCGCTGATTTAGCTCAATATATCGATCATACGCTTTTAAAACCGAATGCGACGCAGGCGGATTTTGACAAGCTTTGCCAGGAAGCCATTCAATTTCACTTTAAATCAGTGTGTGTGAACTCCGGACGTGTGCCGTACGTGACACGTAAACTCCAGGGCACAGGCGTTGCTGTCTGCTCTGTGGTCGGTTTTCCCCTTGGTGCAATGGATAGTCGTGTAAAAGCGTTTGAAACTCGTCGAGCGATTGAAGAAGGCGCGAAGGAAATCGATATGGTGCTGAATGTCGATGCTTTGAAGTCTGGCGATGCGCAGAAGGTCGAGGAAGATGTGCGAGCCGTGCGCCGAGCCACTCGCGGCAACACCATTTTGAAAGTCATTTTAGAGACATGTCTTTTGACTGATGACGAAAAAGTGTTGGCGTGCGAAATTTGTAAAAAAGCCGGAGCCGATTTTGTCAAAACCAGCACCGGTTTTTCTACCGGTGGCGCGACGCTCGAAGATGTGGCGCTCATGCGTCGTATCGTCGGCCCTGACATAGGCGTTAAGGCTAGCGGCGGCGTCAGGGATGTTTCGACTGCCAGAGCCATGATTCAGGCCGGCGCGACCAGGCTTGGTACTTCATCCGGCGTGGCAATCGTCACCGGTGCGCACAGTACAAGCAGCTATTAAGCGGTACTCGAAAGCGATCAATAGGAAGCCCCATTCGTATTCATACGGATGGGGCTTTTTTCCTGCTGTCACGAATAAGTATTTGACAGATTTTCTGCCAGCGTTTATTGGAGAATAGAGACGAAAGTTGATGAGAGCATCCAGGTTACAAAATGGAATAAGGTTATTTTATGATATATACAGGGACAATAAAAAGGCAATGGGTTCGCATTCGATCGAGAACTTCCATTTAACGGTGGAGAACAGGTTCGGGTCGACATGACTCCCTACCCTCGAATTCGTAAGGGTTCGCCTCAGACATGGCTCACATATTTTGCCGGAACCCTGAATGATACTGAGGCTGAGATTATGTTACCAGGCGCAAACCGATGCTGAACGGATTGATCGTGCGTTATGGAATTCACCCGAATCATGACATATCTCTTGGATACCGATCATTTTCAGCATGTCGAAGATTTGCAGATAGAAAATTGGATGCTTCTTTCGTGATATCTTCAATGCATCTTTACATCATGTCATCAGAAGTGTATTCTGCCTATCTTTGAGAAAATAACTGTAAGACGACCTTTACATCAGAAGTACCCCAACAGTAAAGATCGTTGCGACTCTCACGAGGAGCCAAAGCCTGGGCTCAGTTGCATAGGGAAGAAAGAGCAGAACGCTTCTTGCTTATTCTCAATTCCTGTAGTTCTTGAAGAGGGACGTATATGGCAAACCTTGATGCGCTCATCACATTATTAGCCTCACAATTTCGAGATCTCCCCCACCTTCGCGATGCATTAATCCAAACCATGCTTTCGGTGCTGGCAGAAGAGCAGCAGCCACAAGCAGCCCCTGCCAGAGAGCCAAATTATTTTGAACTCCTCAAACAGCTTCATGAACAACAAGTGCAGGCCATAAAAACTGGACACACTCAAACAGAGCGCGCTTTGCATGAACTTGCTGAAACGATACGGGCGGACTTACAACAAGCCGCCTTAGCCCTTCATGCCTCTCTGCGCGCTGGTCAATTTCAGCCAGATTCCTCTCTTGAACAGCGAGTCGGCATTGCTCTCGATGATTTTCCAGTTGGCTTTCCGCAAGATATAAATCTTCTGGCTGCTTCGAATCGTTATCTCCAGCTCACGCGAGATTTGAACGTCATGACGCGCTATTTCTCACAACAACGCTTCACTGTCTCGCAACATATTCGCCACGAACAGCAACAGGCGGCCCGCTGGCTGCAAGATGTTGCGCTGGAAGCTTTGGCCTCATCCCAACATATCGAACGACTCAAATTTTACCGCCAATGCCGCACAATTTTGCAGAATCGTCGTCTTGAGGCTGAAGATAAAATCCTTGCTCTCCTGCAGAATAATGAGCCGCAGCATATTTCCCAACACGTTGCTCAGATGGAAACCTGGCTGCAACAATACGGCAGTCTGGGACGAAATATTCTGAAAAATCTGTCATCTGTTACACATCGTACAAGTCTCCTGTCCCTTTTGATCCGTACTCGTGATTATAGCGGCCTCGAAGCGTTGATCGAGAGAGAACCCGTCGGGAAAGGGGAGAAAGATTTTTTTGAGACGTTAATGTTGCTCCGTTTTGGCGAAGAGTACCAGAAGTCCGCGTATGCCTGGAAAAACTGGCTCACAAAACGCATCGATGAAAGCATGCACAAAACCCGTGCTGTCGCGTTCTGGAAAACTCACTCCGAAGCGTTACCGATCTTATTGGCAGAGACGATGTTGTTCAGCGGTCTGGAAGCCCCAGACATTCCGGCGGCTCTTCAGGCGGAATATGTTGATTTTATCGGACACAGCCCGATTCAGTCCTTTCTGGAACGCTGGCGCTCAGAGCTTTCTCTTGAAGAAATTCAGCATTTGGAACGCAGTATTTCCGAGCCAGCGTTTGTTCCTTCTCTGCTGCCTGCTGAAACAGAATTTTCTTTTGATGAGGTTCAGGTTGAAGCTGAGAACGCCGGTATCTCTGCCAGCAAGGATGCTGGCGACCCAGAGCTTCCCCCATCTGTTCTTGAAGGGGCGATCGAGACAGCAGTCGATGCAGCTCTTGAGGGAAATCTGGTGGAATCAACTCTGATTTCGATTCTTGATAAAGGCTCCGAAGCGGTTGGCGGACAGTTTACCGTGACAATTGACGAGGACGAGGAGACCTCTGTTGCTCCGCCGGCAGAACAGCCTCGATATTTCCGGCGAAAAAAGAAACCGAAAGCTCCCCCGAAAGAGCCGGAAGAACGCATCTGGCATGACCATATTTTCCCATTTATCCGAGCTAATTTGGTTTTTGTGCTTGCGCCGAGTCTCATTTTCGTCGGTTTACTGCTTCTGGTTCTGACGCTCTGGGACAAAGCGGTCTGGATTCGCTATGGTGTCACGCCCTGTATGCTTGTGAGCGTGTCGTATGCCTTATCTCGAATCGGACTCTGGCTGAAAGGCGAAGATATCCAAAATGACTCATCGATTGCGATCATGCAGAGCGTGGCGATCTTGCTGGCTCCACTGAGCTTGCTCTTTGTGGCGCTGCTGTCTGTTGACAAACACCTGACGGTTTCTGTGAGAGTGCTATGGGGCGTTTTTCTGGCGGTCGCGTTACTCCTGGCCTGGCGGTACATCTTTGCCCTGGCCAGTAATACGGTTTCACGACAAACAGCGAAGATTCACAGCCACACTCTGTTGTTGTTAAATGCCTTGCTCCTGCTTTTACCGGTTGCTCAATGTATTGCGCCTTTGGGTGACATCAGTGCTCACTCCGGGGCGAAAACGATTCTTGTTTCCGGCTTTTATCTCGGATTCTTTACGCTTTTCTGGAGCATGCGCCGTGTACTGGCCGGGATGGCGACTGTCGATGCCTCGCTCAGCAGAACCCCAATGCTTTTTTACAGCGCAACCTGCCTCGGCACCTTTGCGCTGGTCTGGGGCTTAACCCATGCGAGATTGTTGATCCTGCCTCATCCGTATACCTATGGGCCGTTACTCTTGCTGCTGAGTGCGCTGATTTCGATGAGCGAGTTTACATTGCTGGAACTTCGCGAACAACGCGGGCGTATTACTTCACTGAGTTATTCGGCCTATTTCTGTATTGGACTCGGCATGTTACTGACTATCGGTCATGATTATGTGCGGGTTGTGTCATTACTGCTGGCCGGACTGGTCTGGTTCTATCAGGCTGTGAAACTGCGGGATAATCGCCATTTCAATATTTCGATGGTGATTCTGACCCTCGCCTTTTCGATCGCTGCACTTGTGCGAAATTTTCCGCCACCGTTTTTCCCCTATCTCACGTTGATCGTGATTTCAGCTCTCTATCTTGTTTCTTTAACCGTTCCCTATCGGGAGGTCGCGATATTAGCTGCAAAACTGACACCGGTCTATATGTCCTTTGCCTTTATCGTCTCCATATTATGGCAGTGGGCGGACAAGATTAATGCCACAGGTTATGGCGTTGCTTTTGCGATTTTTGGCCTTTTTTCAATCTATCTGGGAGCTAAAATCAACAAGCTGGTTCATATCCACGCCGGAGTCGGCTATCTTGCGGCAGCGTTGCCCTATCTGGGAATGATGGACATGGAGCTTTATACCCTGGAGGGGAATACTCTGGTGTTTGGCCTGGCGCTTGTGGGAATGTTCTGGACGATGATGAGCAGCGGGGTTCGAAATTCAGCGATTCGCGACAGTCGCAGTACGGTACTCTGGAATATCGGAATCCTGGCGTTCTGTCTGATGTGTCTGCGCGTGTTTTTAGGAGAAACCCTCGATTTTGCCTCCAATCCCTTACTGCAAGTTCAGGTTTTGAGCGGGCCGATCCTGATTGCCGTGTTGATGCTTCTTGCTGGATATTTTACGCGATCCTATGTGCCGGTCTATCTGGCACTCGTCGTGCTGGTCATTGTTTTCCCGGAGATTAAGGATCGTTTCAACATTCCGATGTATTCGGGTCTGGGATCCACTTTTTCAGGCCTCGGATTTCTGTTTCTTGTATTCCTGCTCAGTCGCTGGAAATTTTTCCGCCGGGAGCGAAAGACCGATCTGATTTGGCGCAAAAAGCCCTTTCCGTTTCGAGCAAAGAATGATTATCTGCTGTATGCGAACCCGCTTGTTGTCGCGGCCTTTTTCCTGTTTACCAGAACGATTTTTGTGACCTATCCGCAAAATGTGTTCCGCCCTGTGATGCCGTTCGGTCTTAAAACGTGCCTGGCGGTTGTCTTGTCGGGGACTGCTTATCATTTTATCAGTCTCTGGTTTAAGCAAAGCTGGTTTTCATATGCCGGCTTTATCGCGATCTGCTTCGGCATCGTGCATAGCTGTTTTGTTCCGGCCGGCAGTCTGTTTAGCGATACATTCCTGCCGTTTTTTCTCTTGTTCGCGTTTCTCTATTGCCTGCTGATTCAAACTGGCAGCTCCAAAGCCTTGCCTGGACAATCGGCGCGGCTTATTACAAAACCGTATAACCGGTTACGCGTTGTTGTGTTGTGGCTGTTCGCATTCAGCTTGTACGTGCTGTACACCGGATATTATGAGTTGATCTTCCGCTCAACAGCCTCCGTTGTTTATTGGCTGCCTTTAGCCGCGTATCTTTGCGGAACCGCAATCTGGCTCGGCTGGCAGTCATCGTCCGCAAAACGTTCCTGGGGCTTTTGGATCTCAGCTTATTTTTTATTTTGGCAGTTTGTGCTGTTGATCGTCAGCAAGGGGATGCCTCTGTTCGAGGTTTTAGAAACCGAATCTCTGTTTCCTGTGACAACATCTTTGATGGTACTGGGGATTGTGACAAGCTTTTTTCTGTTTGAGCAGCTTCTGGCAACGAAGAAATTTCGTGTACTCTCACCTCTGCTCTGGGTATCTTTAGTGTTTCTGTTTTTGTTCAGCCCACTTTCAGCCGCCTCTTTTTATCTGGATGCATCGCCTTTGCCGTCTCTCCCGTTACAGTTCATCCTCTGGGCGCTGGTGAGTCTGGTCCTGGGACGATTCCTCAATCTTGGGCAACTCTGGCTGTGGAGTGTGTTTTTGGGACACTTGCTGTTTTTACCGACAGTTGGAGGGCGAACGCGATTTTATACCTCATTTCATCCCTTTACGCTGGCATGTACTGCACTCTTCCTGGCAGGGCTGAGTAATCTGTTCGCCAATGTGAGATGGCTGTTCGAGCATAAACATTCCTGGCCCTGGGCGAAAAAACTGTTTATGACCCCGTCATTTCTGTTTGCGGTTTTCTCGCATCTTGTCGTGACGGTTGGGTTTGTTTTCGCTGTATCGCCGCAATACCAACATGAATGGATGACGGTTCTCGGTTTATTTCTGGCTGCATTTCCGGCTCTGTTTGCTGCTCATCAGCTAGGATTTTCGCGACATTTTCTGTTTGGCTTACCGTATACGCTGGCCTGGGTTGCCTTGATGCTGGCAGTGCGCTTTCATTTCCCTGAGAGCGGCTGGCTGGAATATTTATCAATGTTGCAGATTATCGCCATCGGGTTGTTCGGAGCTCTTCTGACCGCTGTCTTGAGCGATACAATTCTTCCTTGTAACGACCGGGCATATCACTTCCTTAAATTCATTGGTGCAGCCGGGATAATAGGGCTGATTATTGTGACATATCTTTCTCTCAGAGATGTCAATCTTTTGAATTGGCAATGGCTGGCAACAGCCGGGGTGCTCTCACTCGGAACGGGATTGTATTTTGGGAATGTATTCCACCGCAGAGGGCACAGAGAAGCGCGGAGAAAAGACAAAAAGTATTCTCATCAGGTTTAGAAATTCGTATAGGGTATGGAGTTTTAGAGAAATATGGGGTGGCCGAAGAGTGAGCGTGTAGTTTTTCTCTGCATGCCTCTGCGTCCTCTGCGGTGAATCATTATGAATGATAAACTCTTGAATTACGGATTGTTTGTTTGCGGTGTGACGATTGCCATCTATTGCTTTGGACTATTATTGTTTAAAGACGTTTTAGAATTGGAAATAACCCTTACGGTGGTTTTTTTCATTCTGCTTGTCCCCCCTCTCTGCTTTTCCGGCAGTAGCGAGGTTCAACGGATTTTTGGACTCAATCATGCTCTCCCCCGGTGCGCTTCAACGATTTTATGGCTGGGGCTGCTGGCGATGTATGCCTTTCCATTGCTTGTGACGTTGTTCCTGCTGCCGAATTATCTGCCGTCAACGTCTCATTATTTTCTCTACGCTCCGGTCGCGATGGCCTGCGGATTGGGTTTCATCCGGCTGCATGCGCTGGGCGGACATCCTCTCCTCATTCTGACAGGAGTGACTGTGGAAGTTATTGCCGTCTTCTTTTTTGTGACCCGGATGATTCTTCTGTTACTTGGAGAAATGCCAGCCTCATCAACCGGTAAAACCTTTGAATTTTTTACAATGGTCGCTACGGGGCTTAGTTACGTGTTCTTGTTGGGAACAGGTGAACATGGTTTCCTCAAAAAAGCGTTGATCTGGTTTGGACATATTCAGGACGTATTATGGCAGATGGTACGGGTTCTCCTGATTGCCCTGTGCCTAGGAGCCTGCCATGTTCTGCTGCTGATAAGCGTCATGGATCCTGTGGGACAGCAATATATCGGAATTATGCTGTTCCTGCTGTCTGGATTATGGCTGTATGTTGGTTTTGCTTTCCGTAGCATGCTCTTTTATTCTTTCGCATATGCTGAAATTCTGATCGCACTGTTTTCATGTCTTTTCTTTGATGCGATCTGGTCTGAATCCTGGATCATCTGGCTGCTGCTTGTGTTTTTCGGAACCATTATTCCGATCTACAGTCGATTTTTGAAAGAGCGTTACGCTCATGCCACAGGGCATGTGTATGTCTGGCTGAGTGTAACAGCAGCATTGATTCTATTCGAGCATATGACGTTTTATGGATTCTATTCAAAATTGGGGCTCGTCCCGTTGTTTTCGCTCTGGATTATGGTCTTTTTGATTCCTGCTTCTGCATCATCGAGACAGCAAGCCGGGTTTCGTGCCTTTTTAGGAGTGCTTCTCTATGCTCCGGCAATTTTTTTCTTTCTCCGGCAAGGTCCGCCATTATTGATGTATCTTCCACGGACTCTGCTGACCACTGTGATTATTTCAGCGCTGATAGTCGCGTATCGCATGTACGAATGGCAGTGGTTCTCCGATCAAGACGTCGAAGAACTCCGTATCGTTCACCACTTGCACTGGTATCTGAATCAGACTCATTCCCTGCTGTTCATTTTCCTCCTCTCCTCGCTGGCAGTGGTGGCGGTGCATGTTATGAGCTTTCTGGCCGGTCCCGAGCTTTTCGCCAGCCACTTCTTCTCGATGCTGCTGGTTCAGGGGTTTTTGGCGATATTCTGGTTTGATCGGGCGCGTAAAGATAAAACATGGTGGTGGACAATCGCCGCTGAAATGATGATCGCCGGGATCATTTTTACCTTACGGCAGGATTTGCCGCTGCTGTTTGATCTACTGTGGGATGTCAATTGGGATTTAGCGGTAGGAGTCTTTGTGGCGTTTGCCATTACTGCCGCCCGTCCGTTGCTGAAACAACAGGATTCTTCAATACGTATTCCGATCCGATTCACCTTATTGGGCCTGCCGATTATAACGGCGTTATATGCCCTGGATTACGACGTCGGATTCGATGTGTTTTCGCGTATGCTGCTGATCTATTCCGTGCTGTTTCTCTGGCAAGCCTATAGTGAAAAAGACCGTTTTGTGCTGGCCTACGCTTTTTTAGGCATCAATTCCTATCTGATTTTGCTCTTCTTGCATAATGATATTCATTCTCTGCAAGCTTATGTGACGCCGGTCTGTATTTCCATCCTTATTCTGGTTCAGGTCTTCCGGGATATTACCTCTGCCGCAACCGCCAATATCGTGCGCGGTCTGACCTTGTGTCTCTTGCTCGGCATGGCCGCATTCGAAGCGATCGTGCAGAACTCGTCTTCACCGTTGTCGCATGTTGTTGTCATCATTGTCAGTATTTTGGCGATTGTGACTGCGATCCTCCTGTGGGTCAAGATATTCGCCTTTCTTGGGCTGCTCTGCTTTTTTATCGATCTGCTCGCCATCATCTATATTGTCCTGAGCCAACAAAGTACCGACGCCCTGAAGGTCATCCTTGGACTGGGGTTTACACTTGGAGGCGGACTGATTCTCTCCGGCTATATTTTCTACCGTAAAAACCGGGAATCCGTCGAGCGTATAGTCACCAGAATCAAAACCACCTTCACTGCGTGGGAATAACTTCTTCGATTGACAAATTTCTTTTGCCTGATTATAGTGGAACGATAGGGATATGTCTGACGAGAAATCATCAAGACAGCAGGAGGAGAAACATGCCTGCTATCAGTATGTCTTACGGATAGCAAATGTGTCGTGATTGGAGATTCGGAACGCGGTTTGGCGGTTGCCTGTCAAGCCGGTTTGAATGTATCGTTATTCCGACCGATGTGACCAAAGATAGTGATTTCAATGAGGCGTATGCTGTAGTAAACAATATTTCGGAGTTGCCTGCAACGATCGCGGCGATTGTGTAACCCATAAATGACTTTGGCACCGCAGAGAACGCAGAGATACGCAGAGAAAAACGCTTTTATATGCCAGCCCTCTCGTATCTCTGCGTTCTCTGTGGTAAATGAAGCCGTAAAATGATGGACGTAAAATTAAGGAATACTGCAATGAATTTAGATTTTCAACGAATTCTCCAGACGTATTTAACCCTCACTCTTTTTATGTGTGTGATAAGTTTTTCTTTTCTTGCGTTTGCTGAGTCGAAACCTCTTACCCACAAATCTGCCATTTTAATGGACTACGAGACCGGTCAAATTTTTGTTGAAGAGAATTCTCACGACCCGTTGATTCCAGCGTCCCTTGTAAAAATGATGGTGTTGTACCTGGCGATGGAGCAGCTTGAAGCCGGAACGATTCATCTTTCAGACGTTGTGACGGCCTCTGAATGGGCGGCTCACATGGGCGGTCAGCAGGTTCATTTGGCGGAAGGAGAGCAATTCACGCTGCAAGAACTGTTAGACGCTATGGTGATCGCTTCCGCCAATGATGCTGCGGTGGCAGTGGCGGAATATTTGGCCGGAGATGTGCAAACATGTGTGACCATGATGAATGCCCGTGCCAGAGCGCTTGGTATGAAGCACACCACCTTTTATAATGTGCATGGTCTGCCGGCGGGCAAGGGACAGACCAATGATGTGACAACAGCTTATGATATGGCGTTGCTTGGTCGGGCTTTATTGCAGCGTTATCCGAAGGTTCTGGAATGGACAGCAACTTTTTCCAGGCCGTTTCGTAACGGGGAAATGAATCTTGTGAATACCAATAAATATTTATTGCGGAAAGTTTCCGGAGTGGATGGTTTAAAAACCGGGTATCACCGCAGGGCAGGCTTTAATGTCTGTGTCACGGCCTTGCAGAACGATCGACGTTTAATTGCCGTGGTTATGGGCGCCCCGAGTAAGCTTGACCGGAATAAAGTGGCTAAAAAATTACTGAGACAAGGATTTACTGAGTTTGGACAGATCGTAAACCTGGAATAGATTTGATACCGACGCAGCAGCTCTGTGAAATATTTGCAGATCGTCATTATAACGAGGCGATAGCCCACACTCAGCCTTTATTGGACAAGAAAACAGATGGGCAGGATAAATTCCTCTCGTTTCAGTGTCTCCAGGAACAGAGCGAAGGCTATTTGCGGAAAAATTTGTATCAGAACACTCAGACCGGAGTCGAGGTTCAGGCGGCATATTAGAAATGTGTGCAAAAGCTGTTGATTTTTCCTGGAGATCTCGTATATTGAAGAGAAGAGGAGGCTACACTATGATTACACAAGAAGTGCGAAATGTTATTTTACACGAACTACCGGACATTGTCAAGGAAGACGAAGAAATCCATCAGCTTATTCTGCATATAGCCAGCAATAAGTTTGCCGATAAAGCCGAAACAGAAAGTCGTTTCGATCAGGTGTTACGGGAACTAAAAGAGGATCGGGAGGCCCGAAAGGAGGAATGGGCGGAACATCTGAAGAACGAAGACAAGAAATGGGCGGAACAAGAGAAGCACTGGGCGGAACAAGAGAAGCACTGGGCGGAACAAGAGAAGCGCTGGATGGAACAAGAGAAGCGCTGGGCGGAACAAGGGAAGCTTTGGAAAGAACAAAACAGGCGTTGGGAAAAGAATCAACAGACGATCGAACGGATGTTTGGTGAACTGCAGAAAACAAATCGCCGCATCGATCAATCTATCGGAGCGCTTGGCGCTCGTTGGGGCTTGCACTCAGAAGAAGCATTTCGCAACGCCTTGAAAAGCATTCTTGAAGAGTCTTTTGGCGTGGAAGTCATTCATGTCAACGAATGGGATGACAGCGGGATGGTTTTTGGTCGTCCGGAACAAGTGGAATTGGATTTGATCGTTCAAAACGGCTTGCTCATCATTTGCGAAATAAAATCCTCAGTCAGCAAGGCCGATGTGTATAGCTTTGAGAGAAAAGTCCGTTATTATGAAAAGACTCACCAGCGTACTTGCACCCGCATGATGCTGATTTCACCGATGATGGATGAGCGCGCGAAACAGGTTGCTGGAGAGCTGAGCATCGAATATCACAGTCATTCCAGCGATGTTACCTTGTAAGGAGCTGATACAGTCTTGTTGACCCTACATAAATTTCCCCCTTTTCCCCTATTGAACCCTTTCCAAAGTCATCGACGTCAAACAGATCGCTTCTGTCGCCTGCTTCTGCTTGACGTTCCGTTTCATTCAAGCTCGCCTTTCCTGTCGGAAGATTCATATCAAGCCCAGCCAACAAAGCTACTGGTCTGTCCTCACTGGTGAGCGAAAAGAACGTTTGAATGTTGGCCTCTCCAGGACAAAGTCATTCTGTGATAATAATCTCAGGAATGAGTTAATTCTTGACTTCTGTCAAAGGATTGTAAGGGTTGTGATGAAAGATCACAGAGACAAGATAGCGCCATTGGTCAGAAGCACAAAGGAGGAGTATGCAGGCAGCAAGATTCTATTATCGGATCGTATCTTTTGCCGTCATCATATGTCATGTATTCGCAGGGTTCCAGTTTTGGCTTAAACTGCCTGAATTAGATGTGCCACATGTGTGGTTTGGTCAATTCTATTTTCTTTTAGCCTTTTCTCTGATATGTTCTCTGCTGCTATTTGTCTATAAATATACCCAGATAACCGAAAAGATTATATTTGCCATACAAGTCTTGCTTTTTCTGCTTATTGGATATGCCGAAGGCAGTTATTTAGGTGTCGAGTTTACCTTGCTGGCAGCGCTTATTCTTGAAACGAGCGCCTATTTTCCTCTGATACAAAGCATTTTTGTCACACTGGCGCTCACAGTAATTACTCTGTTGGCTCAGCGAACAATTGTCGCCTGGGGAATCCCTCTTTCGAGCGTGTCATTGCATGATCTCCTTCTATTAGGTGGGTATGCCTGCATCTTAGCCGTGTTAGCAAATGCACTACATCTTGCGATCCAACAACTTGAAGGGCAGATACGGTCTGTAGAACGCCTTGAAAAAGCAGTTTCCCAGCTCATAGAAACAAATATCGAATTTCAGCAATATGCCATTACAGCGAGCGAGCAATCTGCCGTCCATGAACGCAAAAGGATTTCACGTGATATTCACGACACGGCTGTCCATACGTTTATTAATGTTATTATGCTCGCAGAGACTGTGATCGACTCGATTGAAGCCCAGCGTGAGAATGTCTTGCAGATTTTACAACAACTAATTACCCTGGCTAAAGAAGGGGTGCGAGATACCCGTCAGGCGCTGAGAGAGTTACGAGCGATCGACGAGGCGTCATTGAAAGGGCTTAAAGCCATTCAACAGCTTTGCAAGGTATTTGTCGAAAGTACAGGAGTACAAGTGAATATTGCGTATGGGAATCTGCCCTGGGAATTTGACAAAGACATCGATCTTTTGCTATACCGAATGATTCAGGAAGGGCTGACAAATGCGTTCAGGCATGGTAAGGCTACTCGAATCGATATCCATCTCTGGATTTTTGAGACTGACATTCAAACAGAATTGATCGTAAGAATTCGCGATAATGGGCAGGGCGCATCACACATTGAACAGGGGATTGGATTGCAGGGCATGGAAGAACGCCTGCAGAAAGTTCAAGGGCACTTAGAAGCTAAAAATGTCCCCAACGGCTTCGAAGTCTCAGCCTGGATTCCTCTTCATGATCGGGAGAATTTTAAGCAGCTCAATGGGAAGTGATTAAAGATGGAAAAAGTCAGGATACTGTTAGTCGATGATCAAAAGTTATTTGTCGAGAGTTTGAAAACCGTTATTGAAACCCGATCCGACGATATCGAGGTTGTGGGACTTGCTCATAATGGAGAGGACGCTGTTAAGTTGGTCCGAAAACTTCACCCTGACATTGCGCTGATGGATGTACGGATGCCGATCATGGATGGGGTGGAGGCGACTCGTATTATCTGCCAAAAATATCCGAAAACACAGGTCATTATGTTAACGACGTATGATGATGAAGTGTATGTCCATGATGCCCTCTCCAGGGGCGCTGTCGGGTATCTGTTGAAGGAAACGCAGCCCTCGAACCTGATTATGTCGATTTTAGCCGTTAAAGAAGGTTCTGTTCTCATTTCTCCTATTGTCGCCAAAAAACTCGTGAAGCAGCTTGATCATCCAGCCTCCTCTTTATCTCCAACAGGTCGTACATTTCCAACTCCCTGGCTAGACGATTTAACAAAACGTGAAAAAGAGGTCTTGCTCCTTCTGGCTAAAGGGCATAACAACAAAATGATCGCTGAAAAACTTTCCATTGAGGAACAAACTGTGCGGAATCATGTGAGTATGATTTATTCAAAAATCGGCGTTCACGATCGAATAGAGGTCATGTTATTGGTCAATAAAATGAACATACAATAAGATTTTGTCACGCGTCAATGTCCTGCCATAAAGCCTTGATCGGGTACTTTATCGTTTAACGTGGCTTTCGATCCGCACAAATCAGTATTTCAATACTGGAAAAACAGTATTCCGGTCACTTGCCAAATATTCTAAAACATTTGTTATGAAAAAAAGACATGATAGCCGAGAATCTTTATATATGCTTGGTGTATCGTGTTGAGAGGTGTTGTTGTTATTTCTTCGTAGCCTGGGGATTCTCAGGCAGAATCATCATAATACCACAAGGAGGCCACGTTATGAGAGGAAAGTTGTTTGCTGCATCATTGTTTACAGTTTTATGCCTGGCGTTTATGGGGAGTGCTGTCATAGCTGATATGAATTGGAAACAGCTTGAAGGCACGGAAATTCGTTTTCTGATGAATAAACATCCCTTCACAAGCTTCATCGAACCTAAAGTTGCCGATTTTGAAGCCATGACCGGCATCAAAGTCAATTTCGAAGTGTTTCCGGAAGATCAATTTCGTAACAAACGCTTGATTGAACTGAATGCCGGCGGACAGGTTGACGGGTATATGATTATGCCGGGCCAGGCCAAGTTGCACTATTTCAAGGCCGGCTGGCTCAAAGCATTAGACGAGTATATTGCCGACCCGTCTTTGACGGCTGCCGATTGGGATGTGGATGATTTTTTTGCTGGTCCCATGAAAGGAGCTTCTGCCGATGGGAAACAGATCGGTATCGTGATTAATGCCGAAGCATCTCTTCTGGCGTACCGCAAAGATCTCTTTGAGCAGTTTGATATAAAAGTTCCCGAGACGATGGAAGAACTGGAAGCCGCTGCCAAATTTTTCCATGGCAAAGAGATTGACGGGAAGAAGATGGTAGGAATTACCTTACGTGGAAAGGGCGCTGCTGCGACCTCTCAATGGGTCGACTTTCTCTATAGTTTTGGCGGGTCATGGACAACAGAAGATGGTCAGGCCAACATCGCTTCACCGGGTAGTATTGCTGCCTTCAAGTTCTACGGCGATATTTTGAGAAATTATGGTCCGCAAGGCCCGACAATGTTCCACTGGTCTGAAAGTACATCCCTATTTATGGAAGGAACTGCTGCGATGATTTTTGATGCAAACGTGTTTAAATCATTGTATGAAAATCCGGAAGAATCAAAAGTCGCCGGAAAAGTCGGCTATACAACAGTGCCTGCAGGACCTGCCGGAAAACTACCGCATGTTTCGAACTGGAGCTTGGCAGTATCCGGAACAAGCACGCCTGAACGCCAGAAAGCATCCTGGCTCTTTGTGCAGTGGGCAACCAATAAAGAAAATGTGTTGGGAGCCTTACTCGCTGGAGTGCCTGCTGGACGAGCATCTGCCTGGAATGCTGAGGAATTTAAAGCGAATGACAAAAATCCGGACTGGACGGCAAGCTCGTTGGAATCCTTTGAAATTGGGCAACCCCAATGGAATCCACCAGTCTTAAACGTTCCGGAAATTCGCGATATTGTCGGTCAGATTATTGTTGATGCCATCGACGGAAAGGATGTCGAGAAATCAGCAGAAAAAGGCGCAAAAGCGATGGATAAGAAAATGGAAAAGTAAACCGTATTATTTTCATGTCCGAAAAAACAGTGGGGTGTCGCTGAGGCGCCCCACCGTCCTTACTTCTTGTCAGGAGTCATCATGAGAAATTCCCTCTCGCGCTTTTTCGATCGTCATCAATCAATGATTTTTCCAGCACCGGCTGTGATTACGTTATTGGTGATCGTTATTATTCCGATTGGCTATAATCTGTTTTTGGCGTTTCACAAATGGACGATTGGCCTGGGCAATCCGAGTTTTATCGGCCTTGATAATTTTATCGATCTTTTTCAGGATGAACGAGTCTGGAACGGCTTAAAAGTCATGTTCTATTTCAGCGGACTTTCGCTGACTCTTGAAATTGTCTTGGGCCTGTTGATCGCGCAGTACTTTAACCGGGAATTCGCCGGAGAAGGGATTGTGCAGGCGATTTATATTTTCCCCTTTGCCGCAACTCCGGTAGCGGTAGCTCTGATCTGGCGTGTGATGCTCAATCCCGACATCGGAGTCTTAAATTATCTCCTAAGAAATATTGGTCTTCCCGGCAGTTTATGGATTAGCAGTGCCAATACGGTTGTCTTGTCGTTAGTCATGGTGGATGTCTGGAAATGGACGCCTATGATTACGTTGATCATTCTCTCCGGCTTAAAATCGTTACCAATGCAGCCCTATGAAGCGGCCAGAATTGATGGCGCCAGTACTCTGCAAATTTTTTGGCATATTACGCTGCCTCTTGTTCGCCCTGTGATGATTGCTGCGTTGATGCTGCGTTCTCTGGATAATTTAAAAGAATTTGATACAATTTATACCATTACGCAGGGAGGACCGGGCGTGACCTCTGAAACGCTCTACCTCTACTCATACAAGGTCGGCTTTGAATTTTTTAAAGCCGGTTATGGTTCAGCGCTGATGGTGATCGTCTTTTTAATTGTGCTGGTGTTCAATGTTGTTATGAATCGATTACGTGTCAAACAGGACATGGTGTAACCCGCTGGGGGTGGATATGACCAGAAAACTCTTCAAACGTATTCTTTTTTACATCGGGGCCGTGGTGCTCTGCGCCCCACCCGTCTTTGTGTTTGTCTGGATGATTATGACCGGCTTAAAAACGGGCGTACAGAATATCGAGTATCCGCCATTGTTTATTTTTACTCCAACATTTGAAAATTTTCGAGCGGTGTTTCAGCAGCATAATTTTTTAAGGTATCTGATGAATAGTATGATTATTGCCAGTGCAGCCACAATTATTTCGCTGGTAATAGGGCTTCCGGCAGCCTATTCTATCGCCAAATATAAACAAGAAAAGGTTGGAATCATTATTCTCATTGCCAGAATGACTCCGTTTGTCAGCTATTTACTGCCCTGGTATATTATTTTCCGTCGTTTGAATTTAATCGACACCTATCTGGCACTTTCCCTCACCCACCTCATTATTACGCTGCCAATGGTGATTTGGCTGATGGTGTCATTTTTTGAAAGCGTTCCGGGCGAGTTGGAAGATTCGGCCATGATAGACGGCTGTTCGCGCACTCAGAGTTTTGTGAATATTGTGCTGCCTTTGGTCAGAAATGGAATTGCGACTGCTGCGATTATTTCCTTTATTTTTTCCTGGAACCAGTTCCTCTTTTCCCTGATACTCTCTGGTCCCAAAACCAAAACTGTACCAGTCGCTGTGTACAGTTTTATTTCTTATGGAAAAATCGATTGGGCTGGAATTGGGGCGGCGGCAACCTTGATTGTCTTACCAGTTTCTGTGTTTGCATTTATCATGAGGAAAAGCATTGTTCAGGGGTTAACGATGGGAGCGTTAAAGGATTAAAAATATACAACGGATTGAAGAATAAAACGAATAAGGAATCGATACGGTTTCATCCATTTTATTTTTCAACTCGTTGTCGTTCAAGCACTTCAATCTGCGCCGGAGATTCGAGAATGATTTCCGGCTTGCCGTTATATTGTTTGATGATCCCTGTTATTCGGACCTGCTTGTGCAGATAGTATTCTTCGGGGTTGGGCGGGAAATCAGTGAAATACTCGGCAAAGATCACGGCTGTAAAATATCTTCGCCAGTTGGGGTGAAAATTTAGGAAGCAGACCTTCCCCGTGTTTTTCGTCAGTACGATCGTGCCTTCCACCGTACAATATTTGCCGTAATATTTCGCGGCCTCCTGCCAGGAGATCGTTTTCGGCGGGCTGTCTTCGGGGGTTCGATTCCAAACATACCAATGTCGATACAGGATTCCGCCAATCGCGAAAAAAAGCACAAAGATGGTACTTAGAATGACGCGTTCGTTTCTCCCTTTTACAAAGCCTCTAAGCATCATTGAGCCTCCCTGATCGAACCGCTATATGTTTACCTTTAACGTGTATTTTTTAGACCATCATCATGGCTCTGTCAAGTATTTTATGAAATGTTGTTTTCCTGTGTGCTTCTTTGCAATCGACCGCAGATTTGTTATAATTTCCCACCTTTCATCTTGACAATTCCCTGAATATCCGAATGCTTTCTGAGAGATCCATCGGGTATGTTTACTCACATTTACTCTAACATTGGGAGGAAGAGAAGATGAAATATAGACGAATGGGCAGCACAGAACTTCAGGTGTCTGTGGTTGGGCTCGGTACATGGCAATTCGGAGGAGAATGGGGCAAAGATTTTACGCAGGATGAGGTGAACGCAATCTGTGACGCTGCGCGTGACACCGGCATCAATTTTGTCGATACGGCCGAATGCTACGGCGATCATCTATCGGAAAAATTTGTCGGAGAGGCTTTGAAACGCGACCGTGATAAATGGACTATCGCCTCGAAATTCGGCCATCGTTTTCACGGATTTCTCGACCGCGATTGGGATTTCAGCCCCGCTGGCGTCCAGCAGCAATTGGAAGACTCGCTGCGGGCCCTGCAAATCGATACGATCGACCTCTACCAGTTCCATTCCGGCGACAACGAGCAGTTCGAAACCGATGAGTTGTGGACGACATTGGATAAGCAAAGACAGGCCGGGAAAATTCGTTTTCTGGGCATTTCGATTTCTTCATCAAATGAAACGACAAACGCCTACCAGACCGAACGGGCAACACAAGTCGGTGCCAGTGTGATTCAGGTCGTGTACAACCGTTTGGAACGAAAACCTGAACAAACCGTCTTTCCAGTGTGCCGCGATCAGGATCTGGGCGTGTTGGCACGGGTTCCTCTGGCAAGTGGCTTTTTGAGTGGCAAATATAAACCAGGCGCACAGTTTCCGGCCAATGATTTTCGCATAAAACAGGAGACTGAAAAGTTGAATCAAACGTTAGAGGAAGTCGCCCGCATCCGGCAGGAAGAAGTGCCTGACGGCGTAAAAATGGCATCCTGGGCATTGGCCTGGTGTTTAAAAGAACCAATTGTTACCTCAGTCATTCCCGGCTGTAAAAGCCCGGAGCAAGTCCGCCAAAATGCAGCAGCAGCGGAACTGGTTACATGAAGATTACTCTCGTCGAAGTGGGGCTCACGCAAGCTGGCTGGTGATTCCGCTCCGTTTACACCGACGTACTACTGCTTTGTCAAGGTTTCACTGACAAGTATGGTACGGATGGTGGAGTCTACCTGGTGTTTGATGGCCTCCACCTGAATCAGGGCGGACCCAAAATGGAGGCCACCTTCAAGGTGGACTCCATCACTCCATCACATTCATCTTGCAAACGCTCTACAGCGTTTCGGAAGTAAGTACACACCCCATATGCGATGCCAACCCTGCCAGGGATATGTAGACGTATTTACGAAGTCATATACTACTTCCAACGTGTTTTTCCTGCAAGTTAATCATCCAGGCTCGTGGTACAGAATGTTCAAGAAGAGCCCGTGAAAAATTCACCCAACGGGCAGCATGATCGAGGATCGATGAATCAGAGCTGATCGCAATTTTGGGAGAGTGGCTGATTTCAGTATCCGGATTGAAGACCACTTGAGCTGTCCAGGGCCAATCATGAGATTCAGCAGTCGTACGAAGAAGGCCCGTAATTTTTCCGCTATTGGACACCGGCTTATCGAATAACCATTCTACCGACTGCGGTTGGTGCATTTCAAGGGTGTTTCCGATTAGAAGAATCGCCTGGGTTGTCTCTTCCACAGAGCGATAAGAGCCGTGGACGCTGGCTAAATCTCGTACACACCCATCGCGGCAAAGCAGTAATAATCCTCCGGCCAAAGCGGCTTCGATCGTGATGAGCAGATTAAATCCATCGATCAGGAGATCCTTGCCTCGGATGCAGTCTACTGGCAGACATGTTGCTTTACGCGCTTTAACAGCCTGATCCGAACATGCTGACCGTCCTAATGCCATTCGCTGACGCCCATGTAATTGATGCCGGTCTCCAACGAGTTTGAGAGCAGAAGGTTTGGAATATCCCCGGCTGAGTAGCCAGGATAAATCATCGGTAGCGACGCGCAATTTGAGAAGCTGTTTTGCATTGAAAAGTTGCTCATCCGATGGATGAGCGCCACGGTGGCATCGGGTGTCCGGCATGATGTCTCCTGGGGAACAAGTCACACCTGACACAGGTCTTCGAAATCTTCGAAGACCTGTGTCAGGTGTGTGCCATTAAAAAGAAACTACAGGGATAATTTTAGGGAGGATAAGGATGTTGGGAATACTTCACGTCCCTATCTTTCTTACACACATCCTTGTAGTTTTGGAGTAGGGCTGGAAGAAGTCAAGAATTGTTTTCTGGCAGGCAGTGGTGGATGTTTAGAAAAAAATGTATAGTAACTGCTCATAAAATAATGAGTTATCAATATATAGCGTTGAAGATCGTGAAAACTCATTGCCAAATATCTTGAGAAAAATTATTGTGGATTGTGTTGAATAGACTATACTTCACCTTACGAAAACAGCAATATAGAACAAGACAGTCTCCCATTTCATCTGTGGAACGGGAGCTGAGAATATAGAGAATAGCATGATAAAACGTTTATTTTTTCGAGTAACCTGTTTTGTATGCGCGATGCTGTCCTTGATCACTCAAGAAGGGAAAACTTATCAATTCTCCCCGACCACGCTCGAAACGCGCACCGTCAAAACACAGTATCTGCCTGTGGTCCATGTACCGCTCTCCCGTAAAGTCATTCAGAAAAAAGAGTATATGCTTACTCCGTTGTGGAGAGAGCTTCGCCTTGTGCCGAAAGCCGCAAAGAAGACGGTTAAAGCGCAATGGATTACCTGTTTGCATACCCTGTCTGGCAATGTGGGGGAAAAAGGACCGGCCTATGCCTTGATCGATAGCAGAATTGCAGGTTCTCCAGCCTACTGGAGACGATTTGCCGAGTTGTATCCCAGAGAGGCAAAGCGGTTATTTCGTCAGATTATATCAGCGTTGAGCATTGGAGATCTGGAAAAAGCAGCCACGCTTCTGAGTGATAATGCCTGGCTGCCGATTTCTGTCTAGTACATGACTTCGGAACGATGTAGACATCATCTCTCACAGAGCAGCACACGGAGTGTCACAGAGCATTTCTCCGTGTGCCCTGTGACACTCCGTGAGATGGAGAGTGTTTTTTGAAACACTACTGTACGAGTACTTTGTGAAGTAAGTGTTGATGCAGAGCTGCAAAGCAGCGACAGCTCGGTAGGCTCCGTTTAGAAGGTCAATACGACTTTCATAACATCTGCGAAATGATCGTCAATATATTGATACGCCTCTTGAATCTGACGGATGGGGAAATGGTTTGTGATGAGTTCTTTCGTGTGGATGTTCCCCTGCGCTACCAGCCGAATGGCCTCTTCAAAATCCTGACGGAGATACATCATGATCCCGTACAGCGTTACTTCCTTGCGTTGTAACAAGACAAGTTCCATTTCTACCGGCGCTTTGAAATTGGCGATGACTGCAAGTCGCGAGCCCCGTTGGGCGCACTGAACCGCACTGCTGATCGTTTGCTGCACTCCCGCGCAATCAAGAATGACATCAGCGCCGTCTGTGCCAAAACACTCTGAAATCGCTATTTCCAAAGGTGTCTCGCTCGAATTGATGCAATGGGGGATTTGGCACTGCTCTGCGATGGTGAGACGTTTCGGGTTAATATCCAGGATTAATACATCTGCAGCGCCCGAAGCGTTTGCAACCTGTGCAACCAGGTTCCCAATCGGCCCGGCACCTAAAACCGCCACTTTGGCCCCAGCAACCCCTCCGACCTTCCTGATCGCAGCGGTGGCGACGGAGATCGGTTCGATCAGCGCCCCTTGATCGAAGCTTAATTCAGCCGGCAATTTCAGGAGTTTCGACGCATCAGTCACAAAATAGTCCGAACTCATTCCGGTTTCATGTACGCCCATTACAGAGAGTTTTTCACATACATTATATAACCCCTGCCGGCAGGGATAACAGTCTCCGCAAAAGTTCTGTGGCTGCACGGTCACGCGATCCCCGACAGCGAAATTTTTAACCGCGTCCCCGACTTGTGTTAACGTGCCAGATCCTTCATGTCCCAACACGATCGGGAATGACATGAATTTGTGTTTACCGTGATAAATTTGCATATCAGACCCGCAAATTCCCAATCGTTCCATGTCGATCAGTACTTCGTTCTCCTTCACTTCTGGAAGAGGAACCTCATTCATCGTAAATGTAAAAGCTTCAGGCATCATAACTTCTAACATATGTATTTCTCCTTTGAAAAGAACCCTGACAGGGTTTCACACTCTGTCAGGGTTGAACGCCATTTTCATCATGCCGGATGAACGTTCCGTTCATGACAACTCCTGTTTTTTCCCTTGAAAACGTTGGAGAAGTTCCGGTAATAATTTTAAAAATGGTTCTTCAGCCGGCTCCGGTGGGATATAGCTCAGCAGGTCTTTTTTGCCTTCCAGGGGAACCGGGATCAGTTCTTCAGTATACTGTCTGATGATTCCCCAGCGGTCGAGAAAAATCTTTTTATCCCGATTGGGCCATTTCATCCAATTCAGCTATCAGTCGGTCGCGTGAATTGAGCATGAGTCTCTTTCCTTTAACCAAGGTGTTAAAAAATCAGTGACCCAGAACCAGGCGCGGTAAGAACAGAACGACATCAGGAAATATCGTGATGATTGCAAGAGCTAACACGAGTGGAATGAAAAACGGCATCATCTCCTTCATGACATCTTCGAGCCTCGCTTTCGCGATATTGCTGACGACATAGAGACACATGCCTACCGGCGGCGTCAGCAAACCTATCATCAAGTTCAGAATCATCACCACACCGAAATGAATCGGATCGATTCCCAGCTTCGTAATGACCGGGATAAAGATCGGAGTCAGTACCAGGATGGCGGCGCTGGGATCCATAAAACAGCCCACCACAAATAAAAAGAGATTAATTACGAGCAGCACGACAAGTGGATTTTCTGACACAGAGAGTAATAAATCTGCGGCCTGCAACGGAATTCTGGCATGAGTCAGCACCCAGCTAAATGCGACGGCCGAGGCAATCAACAGCCCTGTCCGCCCCATTTCAACCGTGACTGAGAGAAAGCCTTCGTATAAATTTTTGACTGTGACAGCTTTATAAATAAGTCCTAATAACAAGCCGTACGCGACGGCAATCACCGACGCTTCGGTGGGGGTGAAAATACCTAACGTGATGCCTCCTAAAATAATGACAGGCGCCATGAGCGGCAAAAACGCCTTTCTCGTAATCGTCACGAATCCTTTAAAAGTGATGATGTCACTTTTCGGATAGTTCCGCGTTTTCGCCAGAAAATAGATCAGGACCATCAAGAAGAGCCCCATAAGCAAACCGGGAATCACACCGGCCATGAAGAGTGCCCCTACGGACACCTCCGCGGAAGCCGCATAGATCAAGGCTACGATACTTGGGGGAATAATCGGACCGATAATGGCTGATGCTCCGGTGACTGCCGCGCTGAATTCCGGCCCATACCCTTCTTTGACCATTCCCTCGATTTCTACGGTTCCCAAGCCGCCTGTATCGGCAATCGCCGAGCCTGACATGCCGGAAAAAATAATGCTGGCGACCACGTTTGCATGGGCCAACCCTCCGGGAATGTGTCCGACCAAAGCCCGTCCAAAGTTGAAAATTCGCTCGGTGACGGTCGCCATGTTCATAATCTGTCCGGCGAGGATAAAGGCTGGAATTGCCAGCAAGGTATAACTGTCCATGCTGACAACAAGCTGTTTGGCAAGCGCCATTAACGGCAGGCCATTGGCGAGAATATAGGCCGCGCTTGCAATAATAAGTGAGAATGACACTGGCACAGACAGAATTAAACACAGTAGCAATGTGACCAGAATAATGGCCATCGAAACTCCTCCTTCTCTTCTATAAGACCTCTGTCATACCGACATGGTCACGGGGTCTGTTGTGTCCCACGGATGAAAGCGTAGAATTCGAGACAATCTGTGATGAAGATAATGCCAAATGACAGGGGAATGGCCACGTACATGATCCACCAGGGTACGCCCATCGCAATACTCTTCATGAAACGGAATTTATAGGCGAACAATGTTCCCTGCCAGACCAGGATAAACGAGGTGATCGCAATCAGAATTCTCGTTGCGGCATTCACAATGTTTTGGGCCTGTTGTGGAAGCAATCCGACAAAATAATCGATTTTCGGGTGACTTTTTTGACGGAACGCAATAATCGTCCCGATATAAATATTCCAGATAAACATGAAACGGGCAAATTCCTCGATCCACATGATCGGCCGTTGAATGACATACCTGAAGACAATGCCGACGAAGACAGAACTCACCATACAGAGCAAGAACACGACACCTACAATATTGATTGAATGGGTGCCGAATGAGCGTAGGTTCATCTCTTTCCCTCCAATTTCTCTTCTTCCGGAAACGCGTATTCCCCCTCTTCTGGAAGAAGAAGGGGAATGTCAGTGAACGAATCTGGCAACAAGGCTTATTGAATTGCCTGAATTTTTTTGTGAAATTCGGCTTCTTCCGGCGTATACCATTCTTCCTGGAGATATTTCACGGCTTTTGTGCGGAAGGCTTCAGCATCAGCTTCGACAACGGTCATTCCGGTCTCTTTTAATTTATCCAGATAATCTTGTTCGGAGTCGATGATGATCTGATCATTATAATCGCTTGCTTCGCGCATGGCGTCTTTGAGAATCTTTTGCGTGGCGTCATCAAAGGATTCCAGTACATCGGTGCTCATAAATGCAGTATTGTGACTGATCAGGTGTCCAGTCAGGTTCAGATATTTTTGTGCTTCGTAGAATTTGTAAGAATAAATCGTCGCAAAGGGGTTTTCCTGCCCATCGACGATCCCGGTTTTCAGGGCCATGTACAACTCACCGAATGCGACCGGAGTCACGTTTGCGCCCATACCTTTCAGAGTATTCAAATAGCCGGGAGCTTCAGGAACGCGAATCTTCAAGCCTTTCAGATCTTCCGGAGTTTTGACAGGCGTGTTCGCTGTTGTCAGATGACGGATGCCGTAGTAGAAAGATGGATCGAGTACAGTAATCCGGTGCTTTTTCTCCAATTCGTCCGACAGCTCCTGCATTAATGGGCTTTCAAAGAATTTTTTGGCATGTTCGTAGTCTCGGTACATATATCCGGATTCCAGCAGTCGCCAGTATTTGAGACCGAGAAACGCCGGCGTATCTGTGGTGATAAGGGCAATATCGAGGGTTCCCAGAGTCAAATCTTCGAACATCTCCCTCACGCTTCCTAATTGAAGGGCTGGAAATACTTCAATCGTCACTTCGCCGTTTGTGCGTTCGCTAACCAGTTCGGCAAATTTCTCTGCGCCCTGATGAAGCGGATGCGTCGTTGGAAGTCCGTGACCGACTTTTAACGTGCGCGCAGCATCTGCGACCGTGACGCTCAATCCGAGTACTACGGCAAAGGCAATAACACATAACTTTTTCATAATATTTCTCCCTTAATGATGATGAAATTCATACGTTGAACGACCATTTGACAGACTTCACTCTTCGGACATTCTGACAACAACAACCTCTCTGCTCCCTCGCATCCCCTCCTTTCCCCATGAATCGCGTATATCAATCCATTTCAAAGCCACCGTCAACATTCAGCGTTTGACCGGTCACATAATCAGCATCAGAAGAGCAGAGGAAAGCGATGGCGGCGGCCATCTCTTCCGGGCTGCCAGGACGTTTCAGCGGAATACGCTCAATAAATTCGTCCGATTCCTTTTTCGCATCAACTCCGAAAGCCTGACTTTTGTCCTTAATATTCTGTTCCCACATCGGAGTCAGCACTACACTCGGTGCAATAGCGTTCACATTGATGCCATAAGGAGTAAAGGCCAGCGCCGCTGATTGTGTTATGCTGATAATGGCAGTCTTGCTGGCGGCATAATGCGCTTGATACGATCGACCGCGTCTTCCGGAAATTGATGAAAGATTGACGATTTTTCCGTAACTGTGGTCTGTTTTTCCAGCAGCTTTAACGTCTTCTGGAATCTGGGCGATCATGTGCTTCGCGACGGTTTGGATGCAGAAGAAAAGCCCTTTCACATTAATATCAAGCATCCGATCCCATTCCGCTTCAGTGATATCCAAAAATCCTTTACTTTGCACGATCCCAGCGCTATTGACCAGAATATCAACACGATCGAACTCTGCTAGAACCCGGTCGACCATTGGCTGAATCTCTGCGACATTGGCAAGGTTTACCTGATATGCCAGAGCGCGTCCCCCCTGACTGCGGATTTCTTCAGCCGTCTGTTCCGCTTCCTGGATTTTAATGTCTGCGACAACCACAGCAGCTCCTTCACGAGCTAACCGAAATGCCGTCCCTCTTCCAATTCCCTGTCCGCCTCCAGTTATAAGAGCGACTTTTCCTTGCATCCGTTGTTCCATTATTATATTCTTCCAGCAGCCAGTGAACATCTTGACTGAATTGTATGACGCACTTACTGTCGGAAACCTCAAAAATTATCTGTCGTTACACACGGACAATCGGCCGCCATGTTTTCAACGTCCGATAGCTTGTACCATACATAAAAGAGAAATAGCCCTGTTCAAGGGCGTTTAACATCAATTCCAGACCACATTGGGAGCAATTTGGCAGCCCCATTGAGAACTGCCACCGTTGGATGGCGGGTTTGAAGCCTTTCACACGCCATTTCAAAAGCCTCCTGAGGAATTGTCGCCCAGGAGCAGCCAATCTGTTCAGCAACGTTTTTGGAAATTCCACCTGAGACCAGAATTATATGCGCTTTTTCTATTGCAACGCTGCTGACCTGGAACATGTGACTCCCACGACTTTATGTGTAAGCTTATTACTGCGCACTAATTCTTTAATGTGTGCGGTCGGATACCCAGGCTCTAAAATTTCCGCTCCGTGATGGAACTGAGACCTTCATAACAAGGAGATACGAGCATGGTCTGCGGCAGCCTCAATCCCTTTATTGGCCTGGCACGGTTCGATATTAAGTGGCACATCAATGTGATGAACCTGTTTGGCCATCTCACATCCGACTCGATGGGTGTTTATTATATCACCCGCCACAGCCTGAATGACCTCTTCTTTGCTGTCCAGTATCACATTGACAATAAAATCGAGTCCTGCCTGACGATCGAGAGATTCAATTGCACGACGAACAGGGTTGTCAGGAATGCCCAGCACCGCCTCCCCGGAAACATCGATCCGTGTCCAATGTATTTCGCTATTTGTAATTGCGCCACACCCCCCCCAGGAATGAGGTATTCATCATTACTTAGGAGATGAGCAAGTCTTGTTCTTCAGTAGTCACGTCAATATGCGCATACTGCGAGATTTCGTCTAATACACGGGGAGATACCCACAATGTATCTACTGTCAGGGTATTTTTCATTCTGATAATTTTCGCCTCTTCGGGAGAGTTTAAATGACAGTAACGCAGGGCGATCTGCAAAGCCTGCGCTTCGTTTTCAACCACCACTGGCGTTTTGATCCGCTCCAGAAAGTTGCTGGTCAGTCCGTTCTCATAGGTTGCCGGGAAATCGATCTTGTCATAAAATTTTTGGGTGATAATATCGGCCAGACCGAGCCCAACGGCGTTTCCATGGGATTTTTCCGTCAGATCAGATAAGATGATACAGGTAATTTCCGGCGACTCCGGCTCAGGATCGCCATAGATTTTAATTCGCCCGATGATATTCGTATCCATTCCAGAACCGGAGATATCCTTACCAAATTCATCCACAAGAAGAATGTCGACTTTCGGCAGTGGCAAGCGCGGCATATTCTCTCTCACCCAGTCCAGCATCTTCATCTCTTCTGCTTCGATTTGATCCGGCAAAAGCGCCTTAATGATCGCGGTTTCATCATAGGCGTTTTCTGCCAGTGCAATTCCCAGGATGATATTGCCATGTTTCAGGATTTGCCGGGCGGTCTTTGGCATCAGTTCTCTCAGGCCATGTGTCCCCTGTAAATGAATTTCCAGAGCCTGTTTGTGTTTTCCAAGACCGATGACACACATTTTCATCAATCCGCTTTCAACCGGTCCATGAAAATCAGTGTGCAGCTTCACTCGGTTAATAACGATTGTAGCATCGGCTTCGTAGGCATACTTGTCCATATAGACTTTATTTTCCAGCCCTTCCTGGGGAAGTTCGACGACTTCCAGGGATGATTTGATCGGGGCTCCCGTATACGCTTCTGTGATGCCATAGCCTTCCAGAACTTCCCGCTGTCCTTCCGGAGTCGCAGTTCCATGGCTTCCCATCGCTGGGACAAAGAAAGGATGACCACCTAATTCTTTCACGGTGTCTGCCGTCGCCTTCGCAACGGTATGGATATTGGCAATGCCACGGCTTCCTACCGCAATCGCCACCTGTGCTCCCTGAGTAATAGTGACCCCTGTTTGGAGGATTTCCTGCCGGACACGCGCTTCGATATCGTTGATGTCAATCTTTGGCCGCTCAAATTTCTGGCAAATCTTTGTGAGTTTCATAAAGGTCTCCTCGCCGCTTATCCGAAATATTTTTTTTCATATAACGTTTGAGTTTTGATGTTTAAACTACATGTTTTTTAGTATATATAGCATAATGTATACAATATATAGTACATAGAGTGAGTCTGATAATAAATTTGTCAAGATCTTTTTTAGAGAGGGACACAATATTTATGGATAGTCAGCCCCGATTCTTCGTGCTGGACATAAGATCACGTTGGAGGGAGTTCTGCGCTCCATGTTAGTCGGACAAGTCAGGTCTCATCGACGTATCAGACAGAGGAATTTGAATATCTCAAAACGTAGCGAATGAAAATTCAATACCTTCCCTTGTTATCGCCAACCCTGCCAGGGTTTGAAACCCAGGCAGGGTTAAAATCAGGAACGTATTTCATCTGCGTTTTTTAGGGAACGCAATGCTCTGTTCAGCCGAGAAGTTCTTTGGCTTTCTCAATAATCGCGCTGGTTGAAATTCCGTATTTTGCCATCAATTCGTCGTATGGGCCGGATTCGGTGAAACAATCCTGCACCCCGATCATCTCCATCTTCACGGGGTAACGGCAAGCTAAAGCTTCTGCGACTGCACTTCCCATCCCGCCATAGATGTTATGTTCTTCAACCGTCAGTATCCGACCGGTTTTGCTGGCCGAGTGGATAAGGGCATCAGTGTCCAGCGGTTTCAGGGTCGAGATTTCCAGCAGATCGACTGACGTACCTTGCTGTGCAAGCTGTTCAGCGGCTTCAATGGCAAAAGAGGTCGGTATACCGCAGACCGCAAGAGTCAGGTCAGCGCCGTCGCGCAATTTTCGGATTTTCCCGATTTCCAGGTCAGCATTTTGCTCAAACAGGACCGGACTCGGATTGCGGCTCATACGGATATAGGTCGGGCCCGGTCGGCGCAGGGCCTGCGCGAGCGACTGTCGCACTTCTACAGCATCGCCGGGAACCACTACGGTCATATTAGGCATGGCCCGCATCACGGCTAAATCGGTAATCGATTGATGGCTGGCACCATCATAGGAATCTGAGAGTCCGGCATACCCGGCAGCAAAGATGACCGGCAGATTGTTATAGCAAGTCACGTTTCGGATCTGATCTGCCCCCTTCAGGGCGATAAACAAGGCAAAGGTGCTGACCACCGGGCGCAGACCGCAAGTCGCCATACCACCGGCAATATCTATCAAATTGGCCTCGGCGACACCGACATTAAAAAATCGTTCAGGATACTGCTGGCCGAAGAGTCCGGTTTTGGTACTCGATGAGACATCTGCATCGAGGACGACCATCTCAGGAACTTCTGTTGCAAGATTCAACAGTGCCTGTCCAAAGGCGTCACGCATCGCGATAGATTGGCTTGTCATAGTTGGGCCTCCAGGTCTTTCAGGGTTGTTATGAGTTCCGGTCGGGCTTTCGCATACTCATCGTCGCCAATCGGCGCGCCGTGCCACTTGTAGTTATCTTCCATAAACGACACCCCTTTGCCTTTATGGGTTCTGTAAATGACAACTACCGGCCATGTGGTCTGCTGTTGAATCCAGTCAAAGGATTCGAGAATGTCCGGAATGCTGTGCCCGTCATAGGACTTGGGAGCCACATTCCATTGGAAGGCCCGAAATTTGTCGGCCAGTGGTTCCAGCGGCATAATTTCGTCGCTCGGTCCGTCTAATTGTACACCATTGGCATCGATTAAGGCTACCAGCCGTTCTGGTTTGAATTTGGATGCTGCCATCAGTGCTTCCCAGGTTTGGCCCTCATTCAAACAGCCTTCGCCCATCATGACATAACTCCAGAACGGGGTGCTTTGCACCTTTGCAGCCAGAGCCATTCCCAGGCTAACAGACAGGCCGTGTCCCAGCGCGCCTGTTGACATTTCGACGCCAGGAGTTTTGTTCATACAAGGATGTCCCTGCAAACGGCTGTTGAGTTGACGAAAGGTCGAGAGCTCTTCCACTGGAAAATAGCCGCGATGGGCCAGTATTGCATACAGCATGGTGGACGCATGGCCTTTGCTCAAGACAAAGCGATCGCGTTCGGGCCAATCAGGACTTTCCGGATTGATGTTCATGACATGGTAATAGAGGGCCGCGAGGACTTCTGCGGAAGATGAGGCGCCACCCCAGTGGCCGGTGCCTTTAGCATGTAAAATATCCAGCACCTTGAGCCGTAAGAATTGCGCCTGGTACTGCATCAACGCCGATTTTTTGGAGAGGTCCGATTCGGACAGGATCTCCTGAAGCTCTAATGTTCGTATTGGTTCCATGATTCTCCTTTTCAGTGTTCAGGAAAGCCTGAAGAGTTACTTTTGTATGAAGGCTCTCCTATATTCATGATACGTCTTGCCTTACCTTTTGGGATGGCTGATACCCATGCGATGGCAAAACATTTCCGTGATACCATTGCTTATATACATTAAGATCTTTCCAGATTCAAGGAACTATAAACCAGGGATGTGAATAGCGTGTTCAGATTTGGCGTTGTCCTCTGAATTTGGAACAATTGCGTATCGAACATTGTGTATTGTATTCAATAATTTGATAGGTATTTTTGTCAAGTCTTCTTTACCGGAAGTTTGATAATTTTTTAAAATTATTTTTTTGGCAGCGCTATCCGGGCAATGTGTGTGATTTTTTTTCCAGGATTGTTGACTTAATGATAAAGGCATGAGAAATGGACCCCAGATAGCACATTGCTCAAGTTCATTTCTAAGAGGGTATTAGCCCTAAAGGAGCAAACATGAATATGAAATGTGTTCATATCCATCCATATGATAATGTTGCCGTAGCTGTCACAGACATTCCCGCCGGAGAAACGTTGACGGTCGCTGAGTCCACATTTACCACGAAGGCTGTGATTCCTTTTGGGCACAAAGTCGCCTTGTCGTCGATTCGGAACGGAGAGATGGTTATCAGATACGGTTTTCCGATTGGTCATGCCACCGCCGATATCGACCCCGGTGACTGGGTGCATACCCATAATGTGTTTACCAACCTCGAAGGTGTGCTTGATTATAATTATACTCCGGTTGAAAATCGTTTTCAGCCGATAGATGATGGGTTGATATTTGACGGATTCATCCGTGCGAACAACGAAATCGGCATCCGCAACGAAGTCTGGATTATTCCTACGGTCGGTTGTGTGAATAAGCTTGCCGAACAGCTTGCCTGGACGATGAATGCTGAATTGGACCTGACGGGAACTCTCGGAGGGGTTCATGCGTTTACGCATCCTTATGGTTGTTCGCAGTTAGGGGCCGATGAACGTAGAACGCAGAATGTGCTTGCCAATCTGGTAAAACATCCAAACGCAGGCGCGGTATTGGTTCTGAGTTTAGGCTGTGAGCAAAACAACCTCAAGGAGTTTCAGCCGATTTTAGGGAACGTCGATCCGCAGCGCGTTAGATTTCTCGTCGCACAAGACTGCGAGAATGAAGTCGAGGTCGGGCTAAAAGTGCTTCGTCAACTCGTGCAATATGCCGGTCAGTTTCAACGAGAACCCGTGTCAGTGTCTCGTTTGAAGATCGGTATGAAATGTGGTGGCTCAGATGGATTCTCTGGCATGACGGCGAATCCTCTCGTCGGCTCGGTATCTGATGCTGTCGTTGCCAGAGGCGGGACGAGTGTGTTGACAGAAGTTCCCGAGATGTTCGGCGCTGAAACATTGCTCTTCAATCGTTGTGTGGACGAAGAGATCTTCGAAAAAAGCGTGCGCATGGTGAATGGCTTTAAAGAATATTATATCAGCTATAATCAGCCGATATATGAAAACCCGGCTCCTGGAAATCGTACGGGAGGCATTACAACCTTAGAAGAAAAATCTCTCGGCTGCATCCAAAAAGGCGGCAGCAGCCCGGTGGTTGATGTCTTGGAGTATGGTGAAAGACTTCAAACGCCAGGCTTGAACCTACTAAGCGGACCGGGAAACGATGGGGTGTCTGTGACCGGGTTGACCGCTGCGGGGGCTCATCTTGTTCTTTTTACCACCGGACGGGGGAATCCTCTTGGTTCGCCGGTTCCGACAGTCAAAATTTCCTCCAATAGTCCTCTTGCTGTTCGTAAACCCCATTGGATTGATTTTGATGCGGGGAGACTGCTGCACGGCTCGACGATGCCGGAACTGACGGAGGAATTATTGAAATATATTCTGGATGTTGCATCAGGCCGACAAACTACTTGCAACGAGCGCAACGGCTACCGTGAAATTATCATTCTTAAAGATGGCGTAACGGTGTAATCTGTCGCTGCTAAGGGATTGTTTGTTTAAGGAGTCCTGATGACGCTCAGATGTATGCATCGTTTCAGTTTCAGGTTGGCTGTATGGAATTGAATCGATAACGGTGGATGGAGCATAGCTTTCCTTTTAGAAAAATTTTCAAGTCATTCTTATCACGTTTTAAGCTCCTAGCGATCGTTCCAGATAAGATCGATGTGCGACGCATTATGATAAGATCGGAGTTCTTCTTTGAGGAGCAAAATTTTTTCGATATTCGCAAGAAACGCATCAACAATAACAGGATCGAAATGCTTGCCGCGCTCTTGTTTGATCAGACTAAGAGCGATTTCGGCGGAGTGCGGATATTTGTAAGGCCGACTGGAAACCAGAGCATCAAAGGTATCTGCCAATCCGACAATACGGGCGCCCAGAGGAATGTCTTCACCGGAAAGTCCATAGGGATAACCGTTGCCGTCAAACCTTTCATGATGGGATAAGGCGACTTGTTGCGCGCATTTCAGCAAATTTGATTGAGGATTCGACAGGATTTTCGCGCCAATAATGGTATGCGTTTTCATGACCGCATATTCATCCTCTGTAAGCTTGCCCGGTTTTAGAAGAATATGTTCGGGAATACCGATTTTGCCGATGTCGTGCATCGGGGCGGCATGGGCAATGTCCTGGACGTTTTGTTCCGGCAGACCGAGTTCTTCGGCAATGAATCCGGAGTAGCGGCTGACTCGCGCGATATGGTCTCCAGTCTGTTCGTCTTTATATTCCGCCGCAAAGACAAGCCGTTTGAGCGTATCCAGATGCGCATCGTGAAGTTCCTGGTGCGCGACCACAAAAATCAGATCTTCGATATAGCGTGTGGCTTTGCGAAGGTTGCGCGATAACCCGTTCATTAAGGTGAATGATGTCTCTGGATTGGCGGAAAGGATTTTTTTGAAGGGCTCTCTTGGCACAATGAGTAATTCGGTGGCTTCCGTTGTCACGACCGTGACGCTGCGAGGTTCTTGATCGATGAAACTCATTTCACCAAAGTAATCGCCCTGTCGGATATCGTTATACACAACTTTACTTCCATGTTGGTCGGTGCTCACTGCGCGGGCGTTTCCTTTTTTAACAATGTAGAGCGCTGTCGTTTTTTCCCCTTCGTGAAGAATAACCGTATCTTTTGGATAGGAACGTTCTTCTGAAATTTCTGCTAAGATTTCAATCTCCCGAGTATTGAGACATGAAAAAAGCGGGATATTTTGGAACATCTCATAATCTTTCATAACACCGTTGTTGCTTTTGAGTAGAGAAACTAAAAAAGAGAGAGTGTACTCGATTTTCCTACGTTCTGTAAGCGTTCATTGAGTTCGTCCAGGATACTATTGTGGTTCTGTGGGGATTTTTGTCTATTTTTATTTTACAGAAGGTTATAAGAAAAATGAATTCAGTGTGTAATACCCGAAAGCTTTCCTGTTATAATTTGGATTTTGCCTGTTACAAAAAGACGTATCATGTATTTTTCTGCCTGCAATCAGGCAATGTCCGCCAGAGGCGATGCGGTTGTTCGATCTTTCCTGTGATTTCCAGGCGAGAGTTCTCCAACTCGATACCTTTAGCAGTACCAGTAACATGCAAATTCGTGTCAGGATCTAACTCCGTGTATCCAGGAAGTTTTTCAGAAAGAATCGGGATTTCGATTGGTGCGAGTTTGCAAGGAGAAGAGCGTTCAGATAGCTTTGTTGTGGTTTCTTGAGAGTAGACTTTCAGTATGTTGTCCCCGGACGTATTCGATGTTCGTGTTGTCCACTGTGCTGGGAAAAATATTGCACAAATGTTATCAAAACAGTGCCAGTTGATTGCCGGAAGAAATGTCATCAAAACTACTGTTGAAGATCCACAGCACAGAATCCGCTAAGGGCCTGATCTGTTTGTCGATATAGTGTGCGTAATCAATGTCCTGATGGTCGAATACGGCAGGCACGGGGCCTCTGAGGGTCATGACGTATTCGATCTCTCTGGGCACTTCCATTCCTGCGTCAAGGAGCTGTTTCGCGGCTTTGACGTGTGGCGGCATCGATTTGACATAGCCGTCGATGCCTTTTCGTAAACGTTTTTTGTACACGAGTAGATCATGAAATACGCCGGCACGGAAGTTGTCAACAAAGGTTGTGATCCAGGGAATAATGTCCTGATCGTTGAAAAGCCGTTCAAATAGTTCATATTGAAAGCGTTTGGCCAGCTTTGTCCAATCGGAGCGAACGATTTCCATGCCCACAAAATAGAGTTCGTTGCGCTGGCTTTTGGAATCATAATACAGCCCGGCATAGCGTTTTTTCGCACCGCCTTTCCCGCTTCGCATCTGTGGGAGAAACAGTTTCGGAAAATATTTCTCGTATTCCATCTCAAGATACGACTCCAGATGAAACTTTTCATCAATGGTTTTCTTGAGATGTTCGCTTACCTGCCGGGCAAGATACGTTCCTGCGGCGTTAAAGTTGCAGGCCTCATCCTTTTTGAGTGTGACAAACAGGGAATCGGTGTCACCATAGAGTACAGTATAATCTTGTGAACTCAGGAATGCCATCGCTGTTTGCAGCACCCATTGCCCTGTGCTCGTGATCGCAGAAGGAAGGTCTTTGTGGTAGAAGCGGCAGCCTGATGAGCCCATCACGCCATAAAAGGAGTTCATCAGAATTTTAATCGCTTGTGAAAGATTGACATCATTCTGCTGTTTGGCCTCTGCTCGCCATGCAAGAAGTCGCTCGATATGAGCAGGGAGAATGTGTTCTACTCTGGAAAATCGGTAGCTTGCCGGAGTTGTAAGGGGATTGCTGTTCTGGCAAATTCGCGAAAGGGGATCGAGCTTGAAGGTTTGAATAATGCTGGGATACAAACTTCTGAAATCCAACAGTACGACATGCTCGTGAAGCCCGGCTTGCGGTTCAAGCACATAACCCCCTGCGCTGTGACCTTCAAGACGGATATCAGTGACGTTTGGGGCTACAAAACCGCGGCGGTGCAAGAGCGGCAGGTAGAAATGATCGAAGGCGGCTGACGAACGTCCGATCTGCTCGAATAACATGCCTGAAATTTTTGTGCGGGTGACGAGCAGTTGAATTAATTCTGTTTTGTTGAAGATGTCGCTGACAAGCAAGCAATCTTGCAGGTTGTAGCGAGCCAGCGCGATCTTGTCGTTGTGAAATCTCCTTGAAATTTCTGCAACCTTGTTCTTGCCGTCTTCCTGGATGTCTTTCCCCACCCCCAGGAGTTCATGAGCCACCGTCTCCAGCTTGAAGTTTTCGAAGCTATAGAAGGCGGCTCGCATCACCGTGGGGCCATCGAGCACTACGCGCCCTCTCATGCTGGCGAAGGCATTTCGTCCTTTTCGCGCCACAATCTGTAAGACGCTATTTTCACGCCCAAGATTGAAAGCGAAACCGTACTGGCGGTACCTTTCCTGTAACACCGTCAGATCGAAGCCGACGACATGCCAGCCGATAAGAATATCAGGATCTAATCGCAGGAATTCCTGATGAAATGCCTGCAGGAGTTGTTTTTCATTTTCGACGTACTGAATATCCAGGTCATGAGCCTTTGGGCCGTTTCCCACCACAAAAACTTTTCGCGCGTCAAGATTCTTACCGTAACAATGATAAGCGATGGAATAAAGTTCCCCCTGCGGGGAGGTTTCGATATCGAGTGAGAAAACGTTGAAAGAGGGCGAATATTCACTTTTCACGAGCATGGAGTTGGTGAAGACGAGAAGATTTTTGTGCTGAGAATCTTGACCTTCAAGATGGATACCGCCATTGATAAAGCGTTCCATGAGAAACCGGTCGGTAGGCCGGACGTCTGATTCGTAGGTCGTCGCTCCGTCTCTGTGAAGTCGATCGCGTGTTTCCGTCAGACTGTTATACGTATTGAAATAGAGAGCATCGACATCTTCCTGTGCAAAATTACGTAACTCAACCGGGGCGCGACGTATCCCATTGTGAAATGTGTGTTGACAACTGCGTTTGATAAAAAATACAGGAGGGCTGTTGTCGATAATGGCCTTGAATGGTCCGGAATCGCTGATACCATAAAAAACGAGATGACAGCCTTGGCGCGTGTCCTGCCAGTGCGATGTGAGTAAAAAGCCCTCAATTTGTTTCATGGCATTGGCATGTATGGAAGACATCTTTCCAGCATGTTCCTTTTTCCTAATGGCAATACTCAGTTCCTAACATTTTTCTCTCACAGAGCCACAGAGAAGGACGAGAAAAGCTCTTTGGGAGCTCTGTAAGAGGATGAAAACGTTAGGAACGACGAATGACAATATATCGATTTTGACGGCCATGTCAAGGATTTTCATTGTGTGTTGCAAATTTTCAGGGGGAGGGGGGCATTGAGGAATTTTAGGACAGTCTTGACGCGTCGAACGTCCAAAAATCTTCTCATTCCCTGATTTCAAATTATTCCTACAGGTATGAATATTTTTGCAGCGTGAGATTGACGATATTTGCATCACGACAAACACTGTGCCCGTCGGTATGCAAGAATATCGGAATTACCATCGGATATTCAAATGGAGGCCATACAGTCTATTTTGATAAGGTGATAGAGCAAAAGGCTTATTTTTCTTGAGTTTTTTCAAGGTGGATATCTGGTTGGGCTGGAGTGCAGTTTTAGCCTGAAAATTTTGATCGACCTGAATCCGTTTCAATTGTCTGCTTTGCACAAAAAACAGCATATCTTTTATTTCCTGAACAAAGAAAAACGGTTTCACGACCACCTTGGGGTGGAAGGTTATCCGGATCTTTTGGGCAAGGCTGTTTAACATGTCGTTCAAGACCAGATTTGTTTGCTTTGAGAGGTAATCCGTCGGTTTATGGAGCGTCGTATCTTGCCGCAGAACCTCTGAAAATGTTCCCGTATTGTTCAACTGGGGCTGAAGAGATTTGAGATCGTACTGAATTAAAGACAGGTTATACGCAGGTAATTGCGCTGCGGAAGCTTCGTTGCTCCTATATAACGTGGGAAACAGGGTAAAAAGAAGGCTCATGATGAAAATGGTGGCAGGTTTCTGGAAGGTTGAAACTATCATGTGATATGAGAATTGGTACAGGTATTTCATGAACGCTTGCTCCTCTTCGATTTTTTATTGCTGCTCCAATGGTACGAAAAAACTGGCCTGAAGAAGCTGAGTCCTTCAAGAATTCCTCAATGTTGGGTCGCTCAGCGTTCTTCGTTATAATAAGACCCATGGTTGTCCACTTAAGGCTATGCGACGAGTTTGGTCTTATCAAGATGTTTTAATGCTATGCAAGACAAATGCCAGACTACGAGTGGCATCTATGTTCAACATATACGCATGACGAATGAGACACATATTCATCACGCTGGTTTAGAAAAAATGATTAAAAAAGTCTTCTGGACAGCTACTGCTTTGATGAGAGCATTGTAGTTTTTTTAGCGTGCATAAAGAATCCTTCTTGACCTGTTAGAAAAAAAGCAACTTTGTGGCGATTACCGTCTTGGAGGAGCAATAGCTGACACGCATCTTCGTGAATGCTGTGCGTTGTATCAGCCTCACCACACCACTGCTCACCTTGAATTTGGCGAAGAGGACTGTGGTTTGAAAGGTTCAGGGTGAAGCGAAATCGACGATTATCGCGACCGGCGGATTTGGGCGCTGGCATATTCAGCATTTCGAAACAACAAACCATTACGGCGCATCCGCTGTTGGTGTATCCCACACTGCATACCAAAACGGGGGGATTGCGGGATAGAAGATGATGAGCATGGAAAAATTATCTTAAGAGGAAACAGCGGCTTCAGTGAGAGCGTATCTTCCCTTATAACTCGGAGCATTTAATCTTCATACACTCTTCCGGCCTGATAGAAATTTTTATGACAGTGCTTTTTTCTTGACAGAAGAACAGGCAATACAGTACATTTCATCCTGGTTTGTTTCCATAATATGGGGATCGCGTAAAATGTGTTTATGTAATTCCTTGATGGAACAGGCTTGGTTTTTTTAGTAGCAGCAGCATGAATAACTTTTTAACTATATGGGCAAGGTTATATCGTATAGATTTCGTTTTTAATCGTATGTAGGCAGTACGCTTGCTTCTTTAAAAACGCGAGTACAGAAATAATTCTGTTCATTTGGTTAGCAGTAGGAGAGAGTTGTTTTGGCAAAGGGCGTTGTAAAATGGTTTAGCGATCAGAAAGGGTACGGTTTTATTGAGCAGGAGAATGGTGAAGATTTATTTGTGCACTTCTCCTCAATTATGGGCGATGGGTTCAGGACATTAGCAGAAGGAGATGAGGTGACATTTGATGTCGGTGAAGGGCAAAAAGGGCCTGCCGCGCAAAATGTCGTAAAAGTCGGATAAGGGTTGGTTCGTACAGAACCTCAAGAAGGGCATCTTATGATATGAACATTCATAAGATGCCTTTTTCTGTAATAAATCAATAATTAATCATCAATTGGCAATTGGTGATTAATTATTTTAGAGGGAGTATCGGGATGAAATATTTTCTTGGTATATTATGCGTTGTTGTTATCATCTGGAGCGCACAGTCGGTATGGGCTGAAACGGCCCCGCCTCGCGTCCGTTTCGAAACCAGCAAGGGTGATATTCTTTTGGAGTTAAATGAGAACGCTGCTCCTAAAACCGTTGAAAATTTTCTGAGTTATGTTCGGAATGGCTTTTTCGATGGCACAATTTTTCATCGTGTGATCAAGGGCTTTATGATTCAGGGCGGAGGTTTAACGGAAGATTTGAAGAAGAAGCCGACACAACCACCTGTTCAGAACGAGGCCGACAACGGTTTACTGAATCTCCGAGGAACCATCGCGATGGCCCGTACCAACGATCCTCACTCGGCGACATCGCAATTTTTTATCAATACAGTAACGAACGATTTTCTCGATCATTCCGCAAAAACCGCACGTGGATGGGGGTACTGTGTCTTTGGCAAGGTCGTGGAAGGCATGGATGTCGTCGATGTGATTGAAAAAGTCAAGACAAGCTCAAAAGCCGGACGAAGCGATGTCCCGGTCGAGCCGATTATCATCCAAAAAGCCGTGATCGTCGAAGAATAGCATTGGCCGGACCTCAAGAGAATATCACGACCATTTTGCCACGAAGACACAAAGATACAAAAGAAAAAACGTGTGTCTTCGGGTCTTCGTGGCGAATACAATTGAAGTCGAGCGTTTATTGGTATTTCTTTGCCTCATTCCATAACCGTTCCATTTCTTCCGTCGTCATATCATTCCACTCTTTGTCCATCTCTTTCACTTTGCGTTCGACATGAGTAAATCGGGCTGTAAATTTTGAAATGGCCTTGCGTAACGCATTGTCAGGATTGACATGTAAAAATCGTGCGATACTGACTAATACGAACAGCAAATCGCCGAATTCGTCTTCAATTTCTTCGATGTCGCCATGTTTATAGGCCTGACGCAATTCGGAGAACTCTTCGTCGAGTTTTTCTAAAATCTGATGAAAATTTTCCCACTCAAACCCGACGCTGGAGGCTTTCGATTGAAGCCGGTGCGCGCGAAGGAGGGAGGGCAGTTCTTTGGGAACACCATCCAGTACTGATGAGCGTTCGGCTTTCTTTTCCTCCTGCTTGATTTGTTCCCAGTTTACCACGACTTCGTCCGCCCCGTTGACAGTCACTTCTCCGAATACATGAGGATGACGTCGAACCATTTTTCTATGAACGGCTTCGATGATGTCGTAGATATCAATGCCGTCCTCTTTTTGTAATAATTGTGAATAAAAAACGATTTGGAATAATAAATCTCCTAACTCTTCTTTGATTTTTAAGGGATCTCGTTCATCAACCGCTTCGACAACTTCATAACTTTCTTCAATAAGATAGGGCTTCAATGAGTCCTTTGTCTGTTTTCGATCCCAGGGGCAGCCTCGCTCGCTCAAAAGAGTTTCCATCAACTCTATAAGAACTTCCAGCGTCACTGATTCTTTTTGGTTTGTATCCATTGTAATGATATCCTCCATATCGTCTAACTGTCCAGACATCTCGATTGGGCATGTTTATTGCATTCTTCATCTCTGGAATAAAATTCGTTCGTTTCGATTGACAAAATTCTGAATCCTGGCTATATTGAGAGCAGATCATCCTTGTCAAGGAAAGTTTTTCGGTGTTCTCTTGACGAAATGTTCCGCTTTAACAGTTACAGTTCGGAGGAGTTGTAGCGGATGACTTACTTCTTCGACATATTTCATGCGAGTTGCTATGAAAAAGATATCTCCGGCGGTCTACCGTTTTTACAAAAAAGTCTCTATGATATATATGCGGTTTTCAGTTGTATTGATTTTGGCGATAAGTATACTTGGATTCTCTGGCTGCAATGGGACAACAAGCAGTCCTACGAGTCCTGTTGCCGATATCGATACCCCTACCCCTTCACTCACAGCAGTTCCTACGGAATCTGATAATCCAAAAGAAGCAACTCCATCTGAAGACGCTACAGGTAGTTGCGATAATTTCGCTGATCATGCTGATGATCCTGATGTGGAAGTCTTGGAAACCGATGGAACGCCTCTGACAATTACGATGGAATGTGCGGGAGATGTCGATTGGTACAAAATTGAACTGTCTCAGACGCCTGCTGAATTGAGTATCGACTTGATGGATATTCCTGGAGGAAGGGATTTCGATCTGATTCTATATGACTCCCAGAATTATGAATTGGAAAATGGGCGGAGCGCTCAATCAGGGAGTTCTGATGAGAGTGTATCTCTCTCTGTCGATGACTCAGAAATTTATCTGCAGGTGTATTCGTTCAGCGGACGCGGTAAGGCCACATTACGTGTGACGGCAGATAAAAAAAACAATGGCAACGATTCCTCCGAAGATGACGCTGAGGATGACGATACTGAAGAAAATTCATCAGAAGACGATACTGAAGATGAAGAGGAGGAGGAGATCAATCAACTCACGTATGAAGATGTGCTTTCGACGTATTTCTGGTCATATCCTCGTGGGAATTCAACTGACCTCCTCGAACGTTCGGTCGAAACATCTGTTGAGCGTTCTCTTTCATGTCGCCTCGCCGATTCCAAAACAGTCTCTGGTGTATTGACGATTGGTAACTATGCCCATGTTGAAAGGGATTTACTGCAAGCGACAGACTATATCGACGGATGGGCCTTAGTCGTGTTTAATGGATCGACACAAGTTCTTGATATGCTCAAGCTGACGATTCGGGTGACGGTTCAGGATGAATCGGGGCTCGATGTTCAGGTGTCGCTTCCCGCCGAAATGGATCCGCAAAGCAATGATGAGCTGGCCTCTTCTCGTGAAGACAATGACGTCTATTATCTCTCGCAGTCATATGGCGATCTGTTTGGAAAATCACAGCAAGATCTGCAAATTTTTTCCGGAGTGGTCGGAGAATCCGGAGAAGAACTCTCCAGCCCGATTTTTGAACAGCAAATAGAGATCGAGTGGGAGATCGTCGATGAGGATGGCAACACATGCTCAGGAGAGGAGGCCGGAAAGCGCATTACCGATTTTGAACTGGGAAATTTTCTTCTGGGTTCTTTTTAAAGAACGGAAGTCTTATCGGAACTCTCATGAACGGATGCTCACCCAACATGATGAAAATGGCGTTCAACCCTGCCAGGGGTATCTTTTAAAAAGGGGTACAAGCAAAAAAGTATGCTTTTGCCCAACCTGACGCTGCTTCACAGGGGCTATCAAAATAAATGTTTACACTCCTGAATCCCCAAAAATTTTCTGAACAATGCACGCATTACTCAGTGCATCGGAAAAACCGGTTAAAAAGCTGCGGTGTGATTTTCCCTGCCAGTAGATCATCGAGCCAGCGGTTTGACGTTCCATCATTCAATATGTTCAAAGCGCATATGAAGGTCTCTGTCTCAATAACGCCTTGTTCGTAGAAATTGGCTAATGTTTCCTGACGAGCTTGCAATGCCTTTTCGTGTTGTTTTTTCTCAAAGTGTTCTTTATTATACGTCAGCGGAATCCCTGCTGTGATGGCGCCCTGAAATACAGGTGTTTGAGGATTCCCCGCTTCTCGGGACTTCTCTTTTACCTGGTATTTGACATAATCCCAAATTTCGTCCACCTCTACGATTCCATCCGCATTAGAATCGGCTTGTCCTTTTAAACCTTCGAGCAAATAGTACGTAAAGACGCCGTGTCGATACTCTTCCAGTTCCAGAGATAATTCCTTTCCATCCGAGGCACTGATTGTCACACGCCCTTCTCCGGCAAATTTCTTCCAGGGAATTTCAGTCGGTACAGAACGGGTTTGGTTTTTTCGGATGACCGTTGCTGCACTGTAACAAGAGTCTAAGAAAGTAATGACCCGCCGGGAATGGATCCGATCGAGCATGTCGGCAATGTCACTGTTATTCAAGGCGGTCGTATAGAGATCGTCAATATCAGCATTATATGTGACCCAATAGGTATCACGACCTTCCGGAGCTCCATGACCTGAATAGTAAATCAAAACGGTGTCATCTTCTTGTGCCTGACGACTGAGCCATCGTCCAATAGCTCTCTTAATATTTCGATCAGTTGCTTCCTCATTCAAGAGCAGTTTGATATGATCTTTCGGAACCCCTCCGTAAAGAGGGTTTGTCAAAATATCGTACAGTCCTTGTGCATCATTGACCGTAAACCGGAGATTCAAGCGTTCATCCTGATATTGACCGATACCAACGATTACAGCATACAGATCGTTTCGGTGTGGTACACTCTTGACGTCAGCATTTTCTTTCGGGTGGCTCGTCATCTTTCGATGAATCTGCAATGTATGGTGCCCTGTTTGCCCTGTTGTGTCGACTGCCTCAATGTGAATGATGTTTGACCCAGGGAAAAGACTGACGAGTTTTTGAAAATCGAAGGCCTTGCGATTTGTGGAGTGGTTTTGGCGATCCAGCACTAACGTCAGCCCTTTGGTCCCAGGCTTTTCCACCCGGATGTTGACTGTTGTAACCCCGATATCATCGTTTGCGACCCCTTCGAGCGTCAGCGTCTCTTGATCTGTTTCTTCGGGAACCGGCATGGTCAACTTGATTGACGGGCGACGGTCGGCATGGATGGCAGGAGAGGGCGGAGGGGTCGATTCTGCCTGATGAACGGGTGTCGGGACGGCTGCAATAACTTCTGTTGGTGTAGGAGACGGGGGAGATTGGATGGCGACAAGCTGTTCTTGTGTCTGCCGAATTGCTGGGAGTTGCTTCTGATCGTCAAGCTCCTCTAGCAGATACATGGCGATTGTCAGATGGCGTTGATAATAGGTCTGGGCTTTCTCATAATCCTGGTCCGTGAAGTGATTGTCGCCCCAACGTTTATACGTTTGCGCGATGGTATGCAATCGTTCCCGTGCATGACGGTTCTCCGGGGCGAGTTGTAACACAGCTTTATATGTATCAAAGGCATTTGTCTCCTGAGGTGTCAAAAACCATTGCCGGTCAAAATAGCTGTCAGCTTGCAGTAAAAGCTGTTTGACCTGGGTTGGAGTCGGGGTTGAGGTTGGCCTCGAGGCTGGTGTCTCTTTTTGAAGAGCTTTTTGAGTCGGGATCGCAGTTGGAAGAACCTCGGGGGCCTGATCTGTCGAAATCGGGGTTGTCGCTGGGAGAACCTCCTGGCCTTGGGCGGTCGAAGTCTGTCTGACAATTGTAAACATCTGCTTGCCAGTGTAGCCTTTGACGTCGACAGCTTCCAGAGTGACGTCATTTTTTCCGAAATCGAGTGGGATGGTGATCCAAAAATCTTCCTTGTCTTTTTTTTGCATTCCGAATGTCGTAATCGCGGCAAGGCCAAGATTCTCGACAGTCAGTTTAAGTTCTTTAATTCCGTGTGAGCCTCTGACAACGCCTTTAAGATCGAAATGTTTTGGGATGGTTTCTGCCGGAATTGCTGTTGTGAAGGTGATGACAGGAGCAACTGTTGTATGAGGGGCTTGAGGCGTAGGTGACGACGATTGGGGCTGCCCTAAAAATTTCGATGTAACCTTCAGGCATTGTTCGACTGTTTTTGAGGGAGCGACCCCTTTTTCCTTCGACTGCATGCATGCATGATGCGCCGAGTCAATATCACCACGTCCAAGATAGGCCAAGCCCAACTCAATGTATGGGACATATCGTCTTTTTCCCATCCCGAACCTTTTTCCGGCAGAGGGTTCTGGTTCAACTTCGATCGCTTTTTTATACAGTTCGATCGCCTTTTCCCAGTTTTTTTGCTTTGACGCCTGCTGGGCGTCAAAATAAAAATCGTGCCATTCGGCAGCAAAGCTGAACGAGGCGAGTACGCATACTATCGCTGCGATACTTCCTAAAAACGGAGAACGTTTGCACATCAGTTTTCCCTCCCCTGGGTTCTGATAATGGAATATTCCCTCCCTACCCTCTTTGGTCGCAATGAGAGTTCGAATGATGATTCTTTCTATTTAAAGTAAACCCTCTTCGCCGAAAGTCAAGATCTCTTCGGAGAAATTGCTGTGTCTATTATGCGGAATCCTCTGTCGTAAAGGAACTTCGCGTTAGGGGAGCACGATTCGATCGTCTTCTCGTATCGAGAGGTCTGTGGAATGTGAGACAATTTCTGCGATCGAGAACCCGGCCTGGATTTCAATCACCCGTATCGTTCCAATCGTTTGCTCTCCTCGATAAACTGGTAGTTCCATCCCCTCTTTTAGACCGTCTTCCCGAATAAGGTTGATGAACACGTTATCGTCCCGCCGGAGGACGATATATCCTTCGGTCCCAGAGTGAGAGGGTTGTTGGGATGCTCGTGTTTCTTCTTGTGTTTCAGGCTCTATGATGGTAACGGGAGTCGGAAGTTCTGTGATTCTCATATCAAGAAGCTCTTTTTTGACTTCCGCACGCTTTTCATATCCTGGATAGTTTTCCCACAGGCGCAGTAAAGCTTCTTTCGCACCCTCCGGTTGTTCCAATTTTTGGAAGTTTTGGCTCTGCATCCACAAGGCGTCAGCCACGAGGGAGCTTTGAGGATAATGCTTCATCAAATAGGCCAAACGACCATTCGAGGCTGTATACTGCTTTTCATGGCGATAAAATTTCGCCACGTTGAATTCATATTGAGCCAATCGCTCGTTGACGATGTAAATTTTCTCTTCAGCTTTTTGAACGAACTCCCCCTGATCGGCGTAGTTTTCGCGAACCTTTTGGAGTTCTGCCAGCGCCTCCTGGATAGATGATTGATCGCGTTCCGAATCTCTGGCCTGAGTTAACAGGCTGGCACCAACTTTGTACTGAGCTTCTGGGGCATGAGGATCGTTTGGAAAGAAGGCCAGGAAGCTTTTGTATTCGATGACAGCATCGTCGTATTGTTCCTTTTCATAATAACATTCTCCCGCGTAAAAACGGGTGACCCCTGCATACGGACTTCGTAAGAAATTATCTTTGACATACAAAAAGTAGTCTAATGCCTCTCCATATTCCCCCTGCTCAAAGAGGAATTTCCCTTGTTCAAAGATTTCTGTATCTGTTTGGCTGGCTGGGATCTTGACTGACTGACCACATCCGATGAGGACAAACATAACAAGACCCACAACACTAAGAATACCCATGACGTTCACATGATTCGTTATTCTCATAATCTTTATATAATACAAGAAAACGGCACAGTCGATACCATCAGGTAAAAACTGCGCCGTATCTGTGTTACCTACCACCGTTCTCTCACAGTTATGGTGTACGAAGCTGCTCCTTTTCTAAAGAAGGCTTTAAATGAATAAATGCTCCTGCCTGAACGCGTATTTCATCAACATAATTTCGAAATCCCGGTCGGGTCAATCTGACGGTATAATTACCTGGCTCTTTGTTGAGAACGACAGGCGTGTATCCCATATCTTCTCCGTTCAGCCACACTTTGGCGTGTGATGGTTCCGAATCGATCCGGACTTCGACAATCACCGGATCGAGATCACGATGAATATTTTTCGTGACATTATCTTCAATGACAAGTTCTTCGTTAACATCACGAAATTTCTTTTTGTGAATTGTCAAGCGATATTGTCCGGGTTTTTTCTCAAATCGTAAAGGAGTTTCTCCGAGATACACATCATTCATGTGGACTTCGGCTCCTGGCGGGTTCGTCGTGATTTTGAGAGCGCCGACTCGTTCCGTTAAATCAACGGCAACATCCAGGGTCTCATCGGGAGCGATGTTCGCCTCAATAACCTTATCTCGAAATCCTGGTTTTTTAATTGTAATGACGTATTTTCCAACAGGTTTGTCATGTGTAAACGGTGTTGTCCCGAGCAAATCGTTACCAATATACGCTTTTGCGCCTGGAGGCATCGTTTCGAGAACCACACGTCCGACTTGCCTCACGAGATCAGCCTCGATGGTGGACGTTTTTTCCTGGTCGACGTGAACATTCTCTTCATAGGTATAAAACCGATCTTTCTCGACTTTGACAACATATTTCCCTGGTGACACTTGCAATTCAAGAGGAGTCAATTGCCCCTGGCGTTTCCCGTCGAGGTACACGACTGCTGCGGAAGGTGTGCTTGTCACACGTAATTTGCCATATTCTCTCGAAAGTTTTGCCTGAATGAGTGACGTATCGTTCTTTTCGATTGCAACACGGCGCGCGTAGGTTTGAAATCCGGAAAAGATGACTCTTACATCGTAGTTTCCACTCGAAAAGTCTTTTTTGAGCGGGGTTTCTCCAACAAATTTATTATCGACATATACTGCCGCGCCCTCCGGGCTCGATTCGACGGCAAGGACACCTTCATGATCGAACACATCGACAAATTCTCCAATAAAACTTTGAAATGAGGTCCAAAGAAATTCTATAGGGGTGATTTGAGCGATAATAGCGCCAAGACAGATCATGACAAAGAGAATTGAAATGAGAGAAAGCAATTGCTTCATCATAAAATTTATACCTGCTGATCAGTTATCCGATCCAGAGTGTCGACAGTATCATCAATTGCTTCACTTAAATTCATCACCGTTTGGAAGACGTTGCTTAAATCGTCAGACCCCTCTTGAATCTCAGAAAAGCTTAAGCGAATAATCGCAAGGTGGACCTCACGCAGTGATGTGATGATGTTGGTCAGTTTCGACTGAACGTATTCTTTTCCCCGTAGAATTTCTTCCTGGCTCTTGAGCTGTTTTATTAGGGAATCCCGGGTTCGGACCCATTCTGATTTAATAAAATCATCTGCCATATCATGCGCAATCTTCTGTTGATAATGTTCGAGAATCATACGAGTGCGTTCGGTGTCATCATGACAGCGAAGACCGTTATCAATGGTCTGAGCTTTTCTGGTTAGAAGAATGATTTTCTCCATTAACGCTTGAATCGCAGGCAATACATCACCAAACGATTCAGAAAAAGCACCGTGTCTATCGTGAATAGCCATGTTGATTTCACGATAAATCTCTACGGCCTGGGATAGGAGTTGGAGATAATATTCTCCCAAATGAGGTTTGACATCAGAGAACCGCTCTTCAATCTCATCATACTCAGAGTCAAGTAATCTGGCGATTCGTTTAATGAGATATGCATAGACTCGCTCATCGCTTATCACAAGAGCCCCTGTAACCAGAAACCCAAAAAATAAAAACCAGGGGTGGACCAAAATACCCGCTGCTACTGAGATACAAAAGACGATAATTGCCCACTTTAAACTGATAAAAAGATGGAGAAATATTTTTTTATCAGATGGTGTCTTTGTTGATTGTAATTCTAATTGTGACGTATCCATACCACATAAATAACCATGATTTTTGACATTTGTCAAGAAAAAACACATGTTTTTGTTATGGGAAAACCTTTACTGACGTCATTGAGCGATTTATTTCCGTAATGGTTAGAGTAGGTATTCTTTCATGATGAAAAGTATGTCCTAAAAAATTCTATGATGCTATTGTATATGGAAAAAAGAAAACTGAGCAACTTCGAACCGGCTCTTCCTTCCTCTCTGGAAAAGTTTTCTTGATCTTTCCGGGGAGATATGTTTTTTAGGTAAAGGGAAGAATGTGTTCTGCTCATGTTTTAACAACATAGAGCTGATGGATATATAGTGTAAGGGGCGACCCTTAGGGTTGCCCGGACATGTCAAGGCAGCCGCAAGGGCTGACCCGACCCATCCAATCCGTCACGTTACCCTTGCAAAAGCACCAGGTAGAGACATAAAAGTTTGTTGAGGAAGTCGATATGAAATTATCTGAGAAGTTGATAGAAGGAGCAGGAATTACTCTTCATTATGTGGGGGGCCTTGCTTCCATTTGGTGTGGACTCGCCTTGTCCATGGTGGCGCTTATCTGGTGGGGAGCAGCTGGAGTGAGCATCCCCTGGGCAATTTTTACGGGAGTTTTTGGCCTGCCCCCTATCGCAGGCGGAGTGTGGCTGTTTCGCCGAGGAAAAGTGTTACGGCAATTACTGAAAGTCAAGCTCCTGAAGGAAGATGTCAGACGATTAGCCTTTCAACGTCAGGGCAAACTCACGCCGGATGATCTCGCTCGACATCATGCTTGGAGTGAAAAACATGCCCTGAATGTGTTGAAAAACCTGGTAGCGGAAGATCCTGACCGGGTTGAACTGCAACTTGATTATGAGTCTGGTGAGATATTTTTTGAGTTCTCTGATATTATGCGGGCGCTTGATGCCGAAAAGCAGTATCAAGCGTTACCAATATCAGAAGCTGTGGGACGGAAGGCCGCTGAAATTGCAATGATGCTGGGCAAAACTATCGATACCTTCAACGAGTATATTGCATTCACAAAAGAAACGGTCTCAGAGCATAAGAGGGAGAAGAAAGAAGAAAAATATCGCGCGAAGATCGAGCAGTTTTTAGAGGAGATCGATGAATTAAAACAGGAATGACTCTTTCTCGCATTAAATGCGAAGAGAGAGTTCTTGACAAAAAGAGATGATGTCCCCGTATCTTTGCTTGTGATAAAGATCATGGTAACGGTATCGATTTGCAAACCTTTCAGGTTTCATTCAGGAAAAGGAGTAATGACTTTATGAGTGATATAAAAATAGGGGTTATCGGCGGCAGCGGCTTGTACGATATGGAAACCTTAACAGATGTGGAGCGGGTGAACATTGAGACACCCTTTGGAGAGCCGTCTGACGAATATATTCTCGGTTCCCTCGAAGGGATTCGAGTGGCATTTCTGCCACGACACGGACGCGGTCATCGCATCAGCCCAACTGAGCTGAATTTCAGGGCCAATATTTACGGCTTCAAAACCCTCGGGGTTGAGCATATCATTTCAGTGTCTGCAGTAGGAAGCTTGAAAGAGGATATTCATCCGCTCGATGTTGTTGTTCCGGATCAATTCTTCGATCGCACACGCCATCGTGCAAGCACCTTTTTTGGTGACGGATTGGTCGCTCATATTGCATTCGCCGATCCGGTCTGCCCGGATCTCGCTGATCTGCTCTATCAGGCGGCTGTCTCTCAGGGAGCAACAGCCCATAAAGGCGGAACCTATCTCTGCATGGAAGGGCCAGCCTTTTCGACACGAGCCGAATCGAACGTCTACCGACAATGGGGGATGGATATTATCGGTATGACCAATCTTCAGGAAGCCAAACTGGCACGCGAAGCGGAAATTTGTTATGCGACAATGGCAATGGTGACCGATTATGACTGCTGGCACGAAGAAGAAGATGATGTCACGGTCGAAGCGATTATTCAAAATCTGCATAATAACGCTGCCCTGGCCAAGAAAGTGATTCAAACGGTTGTGCCGCAGATTTCCGACGAACGGAACTGTCTTTGCGCCACTGCCTTGCAATATGCTCTTCTTACCGACCGTAGTGCAATTTCTCAGACGACGAAAGAGAAACTCGAACTGCTTGTGAGTAACTACTTATAAAAAATCTACCGCAGAGACACAGCGAGCGCAGGGTTTAACATGAAGAGAAAATGTAGTAGACCGTTGGCAGTCAGCGGTCGGCAGAAAAACTGATTATGGATTTCTGCTTACTGCTTACCGTCTACCGCTTACTGCTTTTCAAAACTTTGTGCCTCTGTGTCTTGTCGCTGACTATACGCTTATGGCAACATTTGATGTATTTGGCATGGGAAACTCCCTGATTGATATTCAGGCCTTTGTTGACGATACGTTTTTGAAAAGTATCGGCGTCAAGAAAGGGATTATGCACCTTGTTGATGAAGAACGATCGCGTTCGATTTTGAAACGTCTGGCAAATATCCCGACAGAAATGGTGCCCGGGGGAAGCTGCGCGAACACGATGAGCACCATTGCGTTTCTTGGCGGGCAGCCTCTGTATACCGGAATTGTCAATAGTGACGAGTATGGGAAAACCTATGAAGAGAAGTTGAAAGGATATGGGGTTACCACACGCACTAAATGGCAGAATCACGGATTGACAGGCAGTTCGATTATTCTGACGACTCCAGACGCTGAACGCACGATGAATACCCATCTTGGAGTGTGCCGGGAGTTTGAAAAAAGTGATATTGATCTCGACCGACTTAAAGCTTCAAAAGTGTTTTATTTGACTGGATATATGTGGGATACGGATAATCAAAAAGAGACTGCCATCTATGCCATGGAGCACGCAAAACGCTTCGGCCTAAAAGTCAGTTTCGATATCGCCGATCCATTCCTGGTCGAACGTAACCGGGGTGAATTTCCACATATTATCAGAGAATATGTCGATATCTTGTTTGGAAATGCCCAGGAGGTCATGATGCTGACCGATATTGAATCGCCCTTAGAAGCGGGACAAATGCTGCAGAAAGATTGTGAGGTTGTGGCAGTAAAAATCGGGAGCGAAGGGGCATACGTTATCGCCGATCGAGTTGAAAAAATTTCTCCTGTTCTTGTAGAAGCTGTCGATTCCACTGGCGCTGGTGATTCGTATGCCGGTGGGTTCTTGTATGCCTATTGTCAGAAGAAACCTCTGGCAGAATGCGGACGTTTTGCAAATTACATTGCCTCGAAAATCGTGACCGTCAAAGGACTTGGTTTCCATTTACTCGATAGGACGGCGATTCAACAAGAACTCGGAATCTGGTAGCCTTCGCTGCCGGATTCTCTTCACAGGTAACCCTATTGAGCGACCCCTTATCATCTTTCACAGCAACCCTTCTCTCTGGCCCCAATTTCCTCTGTAAACAGGGGAATTGGGCAGTTTTCTTTTCGGATATTTTTGTCTCTTTCGTGAGTCATGATAATTTTTCTATTGACTCATTCAACTCTTTAGGGTATATTAGCGCCTATTTCTGTGTGATAAGACGTATTCATCGGTTTTCAGAGGTCACAGACTCTCCTCCGACGGCCATGAGTTAGTAATAGCGTTCTCATGCTTATTCGATCAGTATACGACGTGGGTGCGTGGTATGCCCGATCGCCAGGATTATGTGGAAACACGTTTGTTTGACACTCATTGTTTTGTTGCTTCTCATCCCGTTCCAGGCTGAGTCCCAAACTTCGCAAGTCGAACCTCATCAGATGCCGGGGTTGATCCTTGAGCCGCTTCCATCGTCCGGTAAGACGCTCTGTGCGATCAATCTTCGGGATGCAGAGCCGCTGTGGTTCCTCTTCGATTCAGCAGGTAATACCCAGCTCGGGACTCACTCAACTGCTTTCGGCTATATCAATAGCATGAAAGCGTCGCCAGACGGGCAGTATCTGGCAGTAATTTCAGTTGGAGAGGGGCATTCGATGCTGGAAGTCGTCGAACTTCAACAATTCATCCAGCAGCGTACTTACCAGGTTGTGCAGCAAATCGATCCGTATCCCGGAACTATTAGTCTGGAAGGATGGAAAGGTTCGCAGCTTCATGTTCGTAGTGATATGCTGTTAACCCATCGCGATCTATCGACTGGACGTGTTCCTGATACGATGACCCTGGGATCTGAGGAAACGTTTGCTGTGAGCATCATAACCGGGGATGTGTCCGGCGTATCCGATGGGGCCAAGAATCCAGCAGAGCATTATGTGAAAGTTTTGCTGGACCAGAGTATAGGGAAGATGGAAAAGGATAAGGCGTTGGTGAACTTGTTGAGTTCCCACTTAGGAGAACTGACGCTCACAAAATTGATCGAGTTGCTGGAACAAGAACAAGATCCGAAACGCATCAATAGGCTCCTCGATGAGATCAACAAGCTGCAAGGGAAATAAGAGATGCTATGAGGATTACAGCAGTACTCTCATAGCATCTTTCATTTCTGAATCGTTAACTGCGCCCGTATTTATCCGAGTTTTTCGAGCCAGGGGAACCACTCGAGCAGCATACCGGCAATGACAGTGAATCTCCCTGTAAAAATCAATGCCCCGATGAGAATGAGGAAAATGCCGCTGATTGCTTCTATGATGTGAAAATAACGTTTCACCTTGTTCAGCAATTGAAAAAAGATTTGAGTGGCCATTGCAGTGAGCAAAAAAGGCACGCCCAATCCTAATGAGTAGACTGTGAGGAGAATAATGCCTTTCGAAACCGTATCCTGCCCCGCGGCAAGAAGCAGGATCGGGCTCAGGATTGGTCCTACGCAGGGGGTCCACCCAAAGGCAAAGGCCAGGCCGATGACAAACGCTCCGACAACTCCGGCTTGAACGTTTTGCACGTGAAAGCGTTTCTCATAGTTTAAAAAGCTCAGAGTTTTCTTAAAGAGTCCAAGAAAATGCAGCCCCAGAAGAATAATGATGATTCCGGCAATTTTGCTGATAACATAGGACTTTTGGAACAAATATTCCCCAATGGCTGTCGCAGAGGCCCCCAATAATACGAATATCACCGTAAAGCCGGCGATAAATGCCAGTGATGTGATCAGCGTCTTACGCCGGACATGCTGTTGGTTCGATCCTCGTTGGAGTTCATCGACCGACACCCCCGACATAAATGAAATATAGGCCGGAACCAGAGGTAGCACACAGGGCGACAAAAACGACAGCAATCCGGCGAAAAACGCCGTCACAAGCGAAATCTCTTCAGCAATTCCTATCATAAGATCTGTTCGATAAGCATTGATGAACCCCACCTCCGCAGCGGTGTCCATCTTACTTCAGTTAATCATTCCAAAAACGTTCTCGCAAGAAAGAATAAAGGCAGCAAGCAGTAATCCTTCTTGTATATGGATTGCCAACAAGCTTGTCAAGAGAGAAAATAACCCAGCATGTTTGTCATCTATAGGTATGTCTGAATTTGGCTGAGATTTTGACAGACTTCTTGAAAATCGGGATCAAGCTTCAAGGCGGTTTCGTAATAGTCTTTTGCGTCCTGATAACGCTCACGGTGTTGGGCAATCAACCCTAATCCAAAATATCCGTCCGGATCTGCCGGAGCGAGATCTAAAAACTTGCGATAGTATTCTTCTGCCCGACTCAAATTGCCTGTCGAAAAATAGGCATATCCCAGATAATCATAGACTTCCGGTTCGATAATGTCACCTTTTAAATACGCTAGAAATTCCGGGATTGCTTCTTGATAGCGTTCCGCACGGAAGAGGAATATGCCGAGTTCATATCCCATGCTTCGGTTATGCGGCTCAAGTGCTATAGTTTTCCGATAGCAACGCTCGGCAAGCTCGAGTTGTCTCTCTTTGGCTGCGAGATCTCCCAGAAGTTTGTAGTCTGCCGATGTGATGCTGTCGTTTTCTAATCGATGAGTTGCTGTCTGGCGCTTTTTGAGAAGGAATAGGAGCATCGCAAGTATGACAATACAGAGAAGGCACAATCCCAAACTTATCGCAAGCCAGGTCTTGATTGACAAAAAAGATTCGACAAGCTGCGCGAATCCTGATGTGGAGGTTGTTTCCGTGATAGCTGAAATCGGTTGAGGATGCAGTTCTCCACTGTCGCTTGTCGCTCGTCGCTTGTCGCTTGACGATGGCGATATCGGAGTCGCTGTTCTTGTCACAGCCGGTTCGATTTCTGGTGTTGAGTGGATTGGCGGTGATGCAGTGAAAGCTGGAGGCAGTTCTGCCATTGGGGTTCTGGTCGGCGTTGATACTGGTCGTTCAGTTGGTGTCGTCGTTGGTATTGCTGTGGGACTTTCCGTTGGCGTAGCGGTTGGGAGTTCAGTTGGTATCGTCGTTGGTGTTGCTGTGGGACTTTCGGCTGGGGTAGCCGTAGGAGTCGCTGTTGGCGTTGCTGTCGGGATTTCCGTGGGGATGACGGTTGGTGTTGCCGTGGGACTCGCAGTTGGTGTCGCCGTGGGAGTTACTGTTGGGGTGGCAGTTGGGAATGGTGTTGGTGTTTGGGTTGGTGTCGCCGTCGGAAGCGGAGTGGGTGTCTGGGTTGGGGATGGGCTTGGTGATGGCGTCGCAGTTGGGCTCGGCGTGGGAGTCCGAATCGGTTGCGGCGTATATTCGAACGTATAGTGGGCAAGAGAACCCGGCCCCTCGGCAGAGAGTCGGAAATATTGTGCTGTTGCTGTTTCGCTTTTATGCGTATAGATTTGTGGCTCCGTGATGATGTCCCTGGTAAGAGCAGGGGCTTCCGGATCGTCGCCATAGGCTTCCAGCATGATACGTCCTGTCACCTGAAGAAATTCGAAGGTGACGACGAATTGCGTTTCTGTATTTGCAGGGCGAGCTGCTTTCAGCCAATCCGTCTGATCTCCTCTATCATAGATCACCCAGCGGGAATTGGCCCTTCGCCTGATTGTTGTCGCCTTTTGCGGAATATAATTATCGCCAGAATTTCTATCCGGATCGAGAGCAAAGCTGTTGCGAACAGCAAGAAACGCGTAGAGCGCTTTGAACGTTTCCAAGTCTCCCTGTGTAAGGTCTGACTCAGGAAGGCTCGATTGGCAACCGAGGACAATAGCTAGAAAAATAAGGATTTTGGATGTGGATATTGGGAGATATTTCATCTGTTCTCTCGTATATCATGTTGCGGCTGTCGTATTATAGATCGTCTTCCAAACTGTTTGGATTCCCTCGCCTGTTAATGCAGAAAAAGGCAGTAAAGGTTCTGTTGATTGCACACCAAGGGTTTCTCGAATAGTTTTGAGGTGCTTCCGTCGTTTTGTTTTAGGAATTTTATCGATTTTCGTGGCAACAAAAATAGCTGGAATATGATAGGCTTGCAACCATTCTCGCATCGACATGTCATGACGAGTCGGGGTATGTCGGGCATCGAGCAACAGTACAACGCATGCTAAGTGCTCGTTTCGATATAAATAGGATTCAATCATCGGCTGCCATTGTTTTTTGATAGACTCCGGGACTTTCGCGAATCCATATCCTGGCAGATCAACAAAATAGCACGTCTCTCCGACCGCGAAAAAGTTGATCAGTTGAGTACGACCTGGTGTATTGCTGATACGCGCGAGGTTTTTTTTACGTACCAAGGCGTTGAGCAAAGATGATTTGCCAACGTTTGAACGACCGATAAAAGCAATTTCAGGGAGAGAATGCTGGGGATATTGATCGGGAGAAACAGCGCTCTTGATAAAGCGAACAGATTGAACTCGTTTCATGAACAGTTCGCACGTTGTTTTCTTCAGGGCAAAGAAAACAACGTGCTCCGTAAAGCGTGCTTTCCTTAACTTGCCTTTTCGTAGAGGAGTATCGGGTCCGCCTTATTTGCAATGACATCCTCGCTCACAATACACTCTCGAATGGTCGTTTGCGAAGGAATATCAAACATGATATCGAGCATGATATTTTCAAGGACAGATCGCAGACCTCTTGCTCCCATGTCGAGTTTTGAGGCTTCTTCTGCAATCGCCCGTAAAGCTTCATCTTTAAAATGAAGTTTGACATGGTCGAACTCGAAGAGTTTTTGATACTGCCGGAGTAAGGCATTCTTCGGTTCTTTTAAAATTTTGACTAATGATGTCTCGTCTAATTTATTTAAGGTCGCAACCACAGGGATTCGTCCTATAAATTCTGGGATAAACCCATACTTCAAAAGATCGACTGGTTGAACATGGCGCAGAATTTCACCGATTTCTTGCTCGCTTTGACGTTCGACGTCAGCATGAAACCCGATCACATGTTTTCCAGTGCGCTGGGAAATAATTTTTTCAAGACCAGTAAAGGCTCCCCCGCAGATAAATAAAATATTGGTCGTATCGACCTGAACGTATTCCTGATGCGGATGTTTTCGTCCACCTTGAGGAGGCACACTGGCAATCGTTCCCTCGAGAATTTTCAAAAGAGCCTGCTGCACCCCTTCGCCTGACACATCTCGTGTGATGGATGGGCTGTCGGTCTTGCGAGTGATTTTATCGATTTCATCAACGTAAACGATTCCGCGTTCAGCCCGTTCAACGTCGAAATCAGCAGCCTGTAAGAGACGCAGAATAATATTTTCGACATCTTCTCCGACATAGCCGGCTTCGGTAAGAGTTGTACAATCGACGATCGTAAACGGCACATCGAGAATGCGTGCCAATGTTTGGGCCAAATAGGTTTTTCCGGTTCCAGTCGGACCGATCAGCAAGACGTTACTTTTTTGCAGTTCGACATCGCCGAGTTCCATATCAGCTTCGATGCGCTTATAGTGATTATACACGGCCACCGACAACACGCGCTTGGCCTGGGCCTGTCCAATGACATATTCATCTAAAATTGATTGAATTTCCCGGGGCTTGAGAAGTTTTTGGGAAACTTGACTGGTTTGTTCATCCCATTCTTCCAGGATAATTTCATTGCACAATTGGACACATTCGTCACAGATATATACAGACGGGCCTGCAATAAGTTTTCGGACATTGTCCTGACTTTTTCCGCAAAATGAACATTGTAACCCGTGGTCGTTTCGTTCAGCCATAATTCGTCTTTCCTGGTCCTGCTTCGCGCCTTCTGTCGCAAATAGGCTCGCTTTTAAGAAAAATGTTCTTTTCCTATTGCCGCATCAGAATGATCTCGTCAATCAGCCCATATTCCTTGGCTTGATCCGGAACCATAAAATAGTCGCGGTCAGTATCTTGTTGAATTTGTTCGAAAGCCTGCCCGGTATGTTTCTGCAACATTCTGTTCAGTTCTTCTTTCATTCGCAGCACTTCTCGGGCCTGAATGTCAATATCTGTCGCCTGTCCCTGAAAACCACCCATCGGCTGATGAATAAGAATTCTGGAATGGGGCAGGGAATAGCGTTTTCCCTTCGCCCCTGCGGCTAACAGAACCGCTCCCATGCTTGCCGCTTGTCCGACACAAATCGTTGACACGTCAGGTTTAATGAACTGCATCGCATCGTAAATCGCTAAGCCCGCTGTGACTGCTCCGCCGGGGCTATTGATGTACAGATTGATGTCTTTGTCTGGATCGTCAGCTTCAAGAAACAACAACTGCGCGACAACAAGATTCGCGACAAGATCATCGATCGGGGATCCGATAAAGATGATACGATCTTTCAGCAGACGGGAATAAATATCGTACGCCCGTTCTCCACGGCCGGTTTGCTCAACAACCATTGGAATAAGTGGCATGTCTACTCTTCCTCCACAACCTTCGCATTTTCATAGAGAAAATCTAAGGTTTTCGATTCTCGGATGTCTCCGCGTAATCGTTCGATTCCATCTGGTTGGCTTGCCAGGAACGATTTCATCGTGGCGGCAGGCAGGCGCTGTTGCATAGACAGCGTTGCGATGGCTTCATCGACCTCGGTATCGCTCACGGAAATTCCTTCTTTTTGTTGAATTTTCGCAAGTACTGCTCCGGCCCGTAACATTTTGATGATCTCTTCGTCCTCTTTATCGGGGGTTGCTTTCTTCTGGCTGCTTATCAGAGAAGGCGGAATGTCAAAACTATAGTCCTCGGCAATTTTCATCAACAGACGATTTTTCGCGTCAACCACGAGATTCCGTTCAGCTTGTGCTTTGAGGTTGTCAGCAATTTTTTGCCGCAATGTCTCTAATGACTCTTCTTCGAGGTCTTTGGCGAACTCGTCATCAAGCTCAGGCAAAACCACTTTTTCGACATTGACGATATCGACGGCGAAATCAAGGGTTTTTCCGGCAAGGTTCTTGTTCGGAGCATCTTCCTCGTAGGTCACAGAGAAATCAACATGATCGCCCTTTTGTTTGCCGAAGACATGGTCGGCGAGTTCTGGAAAGTGCTGGTCGACTCCAAGCCAAAAGGACACGTTTTCAACGGCTTCTCCATACAACACCCCATCGAGGCTTCTCTGATAATTGACAGTGACGCTGTCGTTATCAACGATAACGTGCCCGTCTTCGACAGGTTCATGATACGCATTTTGACGCTGTAATGCTTCAAGGGTTTCTGCGATTTGTTCTTCGGAGGTTTCGGGAGCGTTCTTTTTGGAAATCTCAACCTCCTTATAGTTTTCAACGTCAAAGGGCTGCCAGAATTCGACTTCGGCAACATATTCAACTGGCGCATTCTCGACAACTTTGATGCTTTTTACGTCAATGTCAGGTGTGCCGACAGGTGCAATATCTTTTTCAATCAGAGCATCTCTAAATGACGTTTCGAGTAATTTTTCTTTGACTTCATCATGGATTTGCTTTTGAAAACGTCGTTTAATGGTGCTGATGGAAGCTTTACCTTTACGGAAGCCTGGAAGGGCAACATTTTTTCGAATGTCCCGCACAACGTCTTGATACTGTTTATTTACTTCGTCAACCGGAACGTGAATGGTCAATTTTTTCTGGCATGCGCCAAGTTCTTCAACTGCTACATTCATAATGATAAGGTATCCCTCTTTAAAAAAATAATCGAATATAGATGCTTCGAGTTTTTTCTGTGAAAAATACGGTTGAATTCTCTAATTGTACGTTGTCAACGTCGCATCGTTCGTCCAACATGGATTCCCGCAAAGGCGGCAACCCATGCGACTCGCTATACTGTACGTTGACAAAGTAGAACTAAAAACCGTCGTGATATACGTACAAAAAAAAGAAAGCGGGAAACGGGATTTGAACCCGCGACCCTCGCCTTGGCAAGGCGATGCTCTACCACTGAGCTATTCCCGCTTTGTACAAAATGTATGAAGCCGTGTCTCTTATGCGAGAGGAGGGACTCGAACCCACACGGTTGCCCACTGGATCCTAAGTCCAGCGCGTCTGCCAATTCCGCCACTCTCGCTTTTAACACAGATGCTTTCTCTCTAAATATTATAAAAGAGCACTCACACGCCCGGCAGGATTCGAACCTGCGACCTACGGATTCGAAGTCCGGCGCTCTATCCAACTGAGCTACGGGCGCACATCAACACACAGTAGTCGGAAGAAGGCAGTAAGCAATTCTTAACGACTTACTGCCTTCTTCCGACTGCCTGCTGTGATAAAAAAAGGTGAGTGAGGAGGCTCGAACTCCCGGCCTTCGGGGCCACAACCCGACGCTCTAACCAACTGAGCTACACCCACCATATCTGACGTTATGGCATCACTATTTTTTTTCGAAATCACACGCCCGGAGGGACTCGAACCCCCGACCCTCTGCTTAGAAGGCAGATGCTCTATCCGGTTGAGCTACGGGCGCACATGCGCTATCGGGGCGCCCAGATTCGAACTGGGGACCTCCTGCTCCCAAGGCAGGCGCGCTAACCAGGCTGCGCTACGCCCCGTGTTGTCGAACTACCCAAAAAATACCCCTCTAAAAAAGTCAACTAAATTTTAAAATTTCTTTTGGAAAAGTCCCAAAAGCGTGTTATATCGGCGCTGACAAGAAGGACTTGATCAACTCTGGAAGCTGTTTCAGTGCTTGTGCACGATGGCTGATCGTGTTTTTTACTGCCGGATCGAGTTCCGCCATTGTTTTCTGAAAGTGCGGAACGATAAAAATCGGATCGAAGCCGAATCCATGTGTGCCTCGTGCTTCAGTTCCGATAAGACCTTCGCAGACACCTTCTGCTGTTTTGACATTTCCATCAGGGGAAACAAGGGCGATAGCGCATCGGAAGCGGGCTGTACGCGACGTCACTCCCTCTAATTGTTTAAGCAAGAGGGCTATTTTTTCCGGGAAGGAGAGGTTCTCACCTCCAAAACGGGCTGAGTATAAGCCTGGAGCTCCTCCAAGAGCATCAATTTCCAGACCGGAATCATCGGCAATGGCAATTTCCCCTGTCACTCGTGCGGCAGCCCGAGCTTTTTTGATTGCATTGTCTTCGTAAGTCTGCCCGTCTTCCTCGACAAAAAACTGACTTTGGAATTTCTGGATTGGGACAATCTGACACATAAAATCGTGTAAGATCGTTTGTATTTCTGAAATTTTACCGGTATTGTTGGTTGCAACAACAATCTGCTGACGGATGTTCTGAGCGTCTTCCTGCTTTTTTGAGCTATGGTTCAACGGTCGTATCACCTTCCTCGGCTCCTCCAATCCCAAGTTCGTCACTTTCGGAATTTTTGGCCGGGTCCAAACCGGTCATAATCAGTAAGCGTGAGTTGAGCTGTTTTATTTGGGCCAAATGCTTGCTCAGTTGAGTGATATCTTGTTCGTACTGCTCGATTGTCGTTCGTTGACTTGACGAGACTCGCTTTAATCTTTCGAATTGTCCGGCCTTCATGGACATCGCCTTATATTCACCAAAAACCAGATATAACGCTCCCCCAATAATGATAGCTATCATTGCCCCCATAACCCCGACCGTCCATAATAACGATTTCGGAATCGTATACCGTTTACATTCAGATGTTGCATCGGGAACAACGATAAACGTGCAAGAATTACTCGCCATATTTTCCCTCCTCGGAAAATGTTAATACTCCCTCTCTCCTCATAGTGTTTCATCAACCAGAGGATACATATTTTAAAGCATAGAAACCCATATGACACGTTTAAAATTCAGCCGTTTGCCATCTTCAACGTAATAAAAATGTGGTAAAAATTACCCAAAGTAAGAAATACTCTGATAGATTTTATGAAATTTAGTCAAGTTTTTTCTATAAAACTGTAGCACTTCACCGTGACAGCCAGGAAAGACGTCCTCATAATTTAATCGTTGACCACCTTAGCCAATGCTTTTCTGCGACGTGGCCCATCGAATTCACAAAAATAAATTCCCTGCCATGTCCCGAGAACGAGAGCACCATTCTCAACGAAGACAAATAACGAATTACCAAAGAGACTTGATTTAATATGGGCGGCAGAGTTTCCCTCATAATGGGTGTACTGATCCTCGAACGGGATCACTTTGTTCAACTCCATGAGCATGTCTCGTTGGACGCTTGGATCGGCATTTTCGTTAATTGTCACTCCTGCTGTCGTGTGCGGGACAAACACATGACACATCCCATGCTGAATGCCACTTTTTTTGACGATGCCTCGAATTTGTGAGGTAATATCAATGAATTCTGTCTTTGAATACGTTGATATTTCGATTGTTTCGATCATATCATTACTTATCCTTTTTCTTCTTAAACCGCCTTAAATCGTCATCAAGTTAACAGCGTCGATTGGGGTTGTCAACTATTTTTTGTGGGATGATAACAAGTTTTGCCATCATACTTTTAGAATCTGAGCAAGGTGACAGTCTTTTGTTACCGCAAAGGCTCAAAAGACCCAATAAAAACTTCTTTGCGGGTTTTGAGCCTTTGCGGTTTCCTGAAATTCTTCCGGCGTTTTCAGGAAATTTTATTGACGATCCACCATTTCAGAAGCTCTAAAAGGTTGCCCTTTTCAACCCGATCTCCGGTTACTAAATCGACTCTCGCCACCTCTTGATCGCCCACAAGGATGACTGCTTCTCCAAATCGCATACCTTGGTCAACCGGGGCGATAATGGCATCGACCGGGATGCGGACATCCTGGGTAATTTCAAGCTCTTTTCCCTTTGGAACCAGCACGACCGCATTGTCTGAAGCGACTAACATTGTTGTCCGTTCTTTTCCTCGATTCACCAATAACGGATCTCCAACGGTGAACCCTTTTTGTAGCACAACGACCCTTTTGTATTGGTTAAAGCCTTTGTTAAACAATTTCACAACAGCGTTATAGCGATCGGACTTTTGAGAAGCCCCCATCACAACAGCAATGAGTCGTCGATTGTCGCGTTTTGCGGTAGCACACACATTAAATCCGGCCCCTCGGCTATGGAATCCTGTTTTTAATCCATCTGCCCCCTGATATTTTCTCAACAATTGGCGATTTGTGTTGGTCAGTATAAAGGTTCCGTTTCGAAATGTATCCTCCTGAGTCGAGGCCCAGGCTAACAGTTGAGGATGCTTCAAGAGTTCTCTCCCTAGCAGCGCAATGTCGCGGGCCGTTGTGTGATTCTCTTCCTGGCCTTTGTCTGGAGGGAGTCCATGTTCATTCGCAAATGTCGTATGCTCCATGCCCAACTCTTGGGCTCGCGCATTCATCTGTTCGACAAAAGCATCAGCATCGCCAGCCAGAAATTCTGCGGCTGCCGTTGCCGCATCGTTGGCAGAGCTAATTGCGATCGCTTTTAAGATTTCTTCGAAACGAAATTGCTCCCCTTCTGCCAGATAGACCTGATGCCCGCCAATTTTGCTGGCCCAGGCAGAAATCGTTACCGTATCCGATAAACTCACTTCTCCCGCTTCGATGCGTTCCATCGCGAGTAGTAACACCATCATTTTCACAACAGATGCTGGTATGACTTGTTTATCAGCGTTCTCCTCGAAAAGTACCTGTCCAGTTTCGACATCGACTAAAATTGCGGATTTATACCTGGGTGCATTTTTGGCAAATGCGAAATGCGCATTGAGTGTCACGAGCAACAATACTATAACAGTTCCGTAAGCTCGTGGGTGGTGTGATAGTATTGTATTTTTCATAATAACCTCCATATCTCTGAAACGAAATCGCCGCTGTCAGACAGTTTTAAGCCGTTTGGCAGCGTTATGCAAGACCAACAGTTCAACAACCACTCTTGAGCGACGCATTTGAAAAATAGTGTCCAAAAGTAAATTCTCTGGGAGTCGTAAAACTTGTCAAGCATTAGTTTTTCGGAAGAGCGGAAGATGCCTATTCAGTGGCCATCACGATGACCAGAGTCAGATCGTCATGCGCTTCAGCATCTTCGACAAAACTGTTGACATTATGTAAAATAAAGTCTTGCATCGCTTGGGCATCGTGGCAGGGAGCTGAAACGACGCTTTCCATAAAGCGATCGAAGCCGTATATCTCTCCAACGGTATTTTTCGCTTCTATGAGGCCATCGCTGCAAAGCAATAGAAATTCATACGGAGCCAGAACCCCTTGCCATTCGACATAGTGAAGATCCGGCACTGTTCCTAACGGTAAGCCGCTGACATCAAGCCATTCGACACTTCCGTCACGATGTCTGATGAGAGGAGCTATTAATCCGGCATTTGCGACCCGAAATTTCCAGGAGTGTTCTTCTGTATCTTCTGTCTGAGAGAGCACCGTATAGCTCATCGCGACATTTTTTTTATTACGTTTGGTATGAGGAAGAAGGGCAGCATTTAACTGGGAAATCAGTGTTGACGGTTCCATGTTACGGTGAGCTTCGATCGAGAGTAAACCGAATGAAAGAGCCATCATCAGCGCAGCCTGCAGCCCTTTTCCGGACACATCACCAACAGCAATCCCGATCTGTTTCTCATCAAAGGGGAAATAATTGTAAAAATCTCCCCCGACCTCTCGAGCCGGATGAGACGTTCCGGTGATACTGAGTCCTGAAAGCTTCGGAGCATCCGGAGGAAAGAGGCTTATTTGAATCTGTCTGGCCGTTTCCAATTCACGTTCGATTCGCATGCGCTCTTGTTTGAGTAAACGCGCATTATCGATCGCTGTGGCTAGTTGTGAGGCAATGGTTTGAGTCAGGTCAATTTCAGACTGTTCGAAGCGTCGCTGGTTACTCATACTATCGAGGCTGAAGGAACCAATGACCTGGCCCTGGCTGATGAGAGGGACGACGAGAATCGACTGGATATGCAATGCGCGCATCACATCCCAGACGGCTTCCATTGCCGGATCGTACTGGGCATCGTAGATCGCTTGTGGCTGTGCAGTGGCAATCAGAGCTTGGGTCGAAGCATAGTTTTGCAGCGGGAGACGAATTCCTATGGCATCCTTCGGAGGAAACTCTGCCGCAACCTCACCATACAGATAGTTTTCATCGAATAACAGAACTCCGCTATGGTCGGCTTGAAAATTTTCTACGAGTTCCCGGCAGGCAGAGGTGAGCAATGTCGGCAAGTCTAGAGTTGAGTTAATTGCCAAAGAAATCTTATTAAGAAGGGCAAGTCGCTGGTTGTGTTCTTGCGTCTTGGCATGAAGTCTCGCATTATGAATAGCAATTGCGACCTGGGTCGCAAAGGTGAAGACTATCTGGGCATCATCTTCTGTGTAGAGGGGTCTATCGCGTCGTCCAACTGCCAGAATGCCTATCGGACGTTCCTGAACGAGTAGAGGGGCACCGATGAACGATTGAAGGCCCCGGCTGGCTTCAGTTTTTTTCCAACGCTTCTCTGTGCGGACATCCGGCACCAGAACAGGACGTTTTTCCTCTAAGATAAGTGCATTGATCGGATAGTGATCGACGGCAATGACTCCTGTGACACCGTGAGCGCCCATTTTATCGCGACCGGCAACAATACTGAGGTCTCCGCTGTCGGTTAACAACATCACCGTCACTCGGTGATAGGCTATAACCCCTTCCAGTTGAGCGAGAATGACATTGACGACTGTGTCTTGATCGAGCGTGCTGCTGACTACTCGGGCAACTTCACGCATCGTATCAGAGAATTTTCGTCGTTCCTGTTCCCGTTGGTATGAGATCGTTAATTGCGTTTGTGATTGGCTGATGGCCTCCTCCACCCGTTTATGTTCGGTAATGTCTCGCAGCGATTCCAGGTAGGCGATATCATTGTCCCACTCGATCTGAACCGTACGTATTTCTACTATTGTATTCGTGCCATTACGCCGCGGAATCTCGAACTCTGTCGGCTCGCCTTCAATGACTGGAATTCCAAATTTCTTGCCGACCATAATGTCATCTGAAAGTTCGAACAAGGCTTTTGCCGCCGGATTAACAAAACGTACCACATTAGAACGGTCGATAACCAGAATTGCATCGACATTGTGTTCGATCACCTTGTGGAATCGTTCTTCACTTTCGCGTAATGCTCTGTTCGTTCGATCATGCTCTGTAATTTCTGCAAGAAGCGCAGTGTTTTTATCGAATAATTCGGTATTCTGCTCCGTAATCAGGGCTTCATTCTGCTCTTTCGCATTTTCATAGAAAAACCCCAACAGAGAAACGACAAACAGACTCGCAAGCATCTGTCGGACTTCGACGACAGAGTAAGGAAAGGTGGGGAAATACCCCTGTCGATGGAGTAATGTAAGAAGTATCGTGAGAATAAACAATGAGAGGAGCCAAATGATCCCTTGCCGTCTTCCTTTCAAGAAAAAAGCGGTAGTCGGATACACATAGAACCAGTAGATTCCAGTGTGCTGCATCCCTCCGGTCAGCAATAAAAAGCCCAGGACCAGGAGGATCAAAAAAAGCAGGAGTGAACAGGAGAGTTCGAGGTCTCCGGTTCGGCGCAGAAAGATGAGAATTGCCAATGCAATGCCACCACAGGCGACTTCGACCATACCGGTTGATTGAGTGCCTGCGACGAGATGAATAAGCCCAAAACTCATTAAACTCAGCAGGGCAACGAGTAGAAAAGAGTTGAGAAACACGAACCTTCGTTCTCGAAAATTTTTGTCTTGCTTGCGGCCACTCGTCAAAAAATTCCGCCAAACACGATGAATGCTGATTCTTCCAGGGGACATCATATCAGATACCTGAGTCGATTACTGTTATTGCACGTTTTAAGATAACGGGTAAAAACCTGACAGGTCTTGCTGGCTCGTCAGGTTTTTTAAGTCTATGCAACCCATCAAAGTAAAGGCTGTCAAAGCATTCCAGAGTTGCGGTATATTTTAACCCTGCCAGGGGTGAGTTCGATAAATTTTACACATAAGTGAGGGGCGTTGTAGAATATGCACGTTAAGTGTATGTGCCTATGGACACCCGACAGGGCTATTTTGTGAAAAATTAAATTCATTCTTTTGCGCTTGGAGCTGATCGTCTGAGAAGACTCTAGCCTGGAATTACCCGGATATAAAAGCGGTCCTGGGGGAAATCGCCGTAACCGCACTGCAATCGTTCTTCTCCTTAGATGTCGCGAGTTAATGCTGAGCGAGGAGAAGGTACAATGTTTGTGCGATGATTCTATAGCAATCCTAAATCAGTTGTGGTAACACAGACATTCTTATCTGTGGAGACAGTCAAGGAATGCCTGCGCTACCATAGTACCTTCGTTTAGGATTACTATATCTTGGGTACGTCATGATACTCCCTATAATGACGTCATCCTGACTGGCGGCAAATGTTGCCCCCGACTCCGTTAGGGGAATTCCTCTTGTGAACGATCTTTAAGATAAGCATTGACTGTCTGGAAAATTTCGGCCTGAATCTCTGAGCTTTCGTTAATAAGATAATGGCCGGCCTCATCAATTACCTTGATAGAAGCTTGCGGAAATTTTTTCTGCAGGAATGGCATGTTGTACTCCCAATCAACGACATCATCCTCTTTGCCCTGGATAATCAACGCTGACAACGTCATTTCCTCTGTCTTCTGTATTTTTTTGTTCCATTTATACAGAGCTTCGACCCAGGTCATCGGAACGCGATCGGTTTGCAGCGGATCGGTTTTGATAAAATCGATCAGGGCCGGATCGAGATCTTTTTGAGAATAGCGGCGGGGCAGAGCGTCGATCTGCACGAGTTTACAGAGCGTAAAAGCAATCTTTGATGTCCTCCAGTGGACATGATGCACGAGGGGCGCGAGAAAAATAATTTTGTCGAAGAACGGTTCCGGCGTAGCGGCTAAATATTCGAACACAATCGCGCTGCCTGTACTGTGCGAGAGCACATGATACGGAGTTGGAACGTGTGGTCGGCACAGGCCAAGAAAATCGTGAAAGACGGACACGTACGCAGAGAAATCACTGATGTCTGCTCGTTCACCAGACGAGAGTCCGTGACCGGGCAGATCGTATATGGCCACCACAAACTGCTGTTTCAGACAATTCTGAATGACTCGGTAGAGTATGCCTGTATGATCGAGATACCCATGCAATAAGAAGACCGTCCCCTTTGGCTCCTGTGGCGTAAAAATATGGGCTGCCAATGTGTACTCTCCCGATTGAAAGCTGCCCCATCGATGTTCGACTTCCGGAAAATCAAGATGATAGAAGGCGTGATAGCTCTGCATTGCAGGAGTTATTAACGGAGGCTGCGTAAAATCTAACGGAGGAAGGTCATGTTGCAAGCGGGAGAAGCGGTCATGAAGAGGATGGCTCTTGTGGTTGTTTGTTCCCATCATGACACACGACCCCGCACAGGTAATACCCAACATGAAAGAAAGGACGATAAAAACCTTAGGTAGTACAGTTTTTCTTGCCATATTTGTATCGAGCAAAGCATCGTTTGTATCAAGGAAATCACACGAAAGTTCTATCTTATGATAGATGTCAAAAGAAAACAGCATGTTACCAAACAATAGGCCGGAATTTTTATTGACACAATTTCTGGCATTATTCAGTAGGTATAAGTGTCTTTGAATCAGTAGACGTTTAATTTGGCAAGATGTTTGTCGAATTATTTCAGAAATATCACAAATACCTTGAGAAATAGCAATGAACGCAAGGATTTTTGCATCTGAGGGTTTGATGGAGAGTTCAATGATTGCGTTAAAAGAGGGAGCATAAAATTATGAGAAGGCAACGTATTGTCATGGGAATTATCGTGAGTGTCGCCATCTTGAGTATGCCATTCACGGGACTCGGTCAGGAAACCGCTCAAAGTGAACCACAAGCAGCTCAACCTGTTGAACTGCTCGAAAATTCAGATCAGGTGTATCCCAAAATCGGCTTAGTGCTGAGTGGAGGCGGCGCACGAGGGTTTGCACATATTGGGGTCTTAAAGGTTTTGGAAGAAGTCGGTATCCCGATCGATTATGTCGTGGGCACGAGCATGGGAAGTATTATCGGAGGGCTGTACGCTGCTGGCTATAGTATCGATGAACTCGAAAACGTGACGACAGAAGTGAATTGGGACGATGTGTTTTCCGATACGCCGCCCAGGCAAATGTGGTCCTTTGCCAGAAAGCAAGCCTCATCAAAATATTTGTTTGGCCTTGGATTTACTCGAAAAGGGTTTTCGTTGCCTCAGGGGATTACCAAAGGACAGAAAATTTCGACCCTGTTTTCGTTTATGACCATGCCGGTGTCGGAAATCGAGCATTTTGATGATTTTCCGATTCCCTATCGAGCTGTAGCGGCGGATATCGTGACTGGTGAGGAAGTTGTGTTAGAGCGAGGTTCTCTTGCCGAAGCGATGCGAGCGAGCATGTCGGTTCCAGGCGTGTTCACGCCGGTCGAAGTCGATGGACATTTTTTGGTCGATGGGGGGATCGTCAATAATTTACCAGTCGATGTGGCTCAGAAGATGGGGGCTGATATTATTATCGCAGTTGATGTTTCAAGTGAATTAGTCGGGAAGGAGCAATTGAAGAACCCCCTTTCGATCTTGAACCAGATGGTTGGACTGCAAATGCTGAAAGTCACTGAAGCGCAGCGGAAGCTTGCCGATGTACTCATTCATACGGATCTGGAGGACTATTCTTCGACCGATTTCAATGATGGGCTTGCCATCAGCGCCCTGGGTGAGAAAGCTGCTCGCCGGCAGATTGGTGAATTGCAGGCTCTGGCTGAGAAAATTCGCAAAACCCGTCCTGCCAGCCGGACTGTGCCTCACAGCATCGAGAGGAAGTATGAAGATAATTATATCGAAGATGTCGTTCTGATCGGTGACACTGGCGATTCATCGGTCCATAAGTTTTTTCAATATTATAAGAACGAACAGGTCGATCCCGAACTGATCGAGCGTACCGTGTCGTCGATTTTTAGCACCGGCAACTATGAGTCTGTCACGTTTTCTCTTGCCCCGGGCTCGGAAGAAGACGGAAAGATTCTGAATCTCAAGCTCCAGAAAAAATCGGTTAATCCTCATTTGCTGCGCTTCGGCATGTATTACAAATTCCGCCAGGGAAGCTCTGAGGAGGATAAAATGGTCCTGCTCGTGAATGCAACCTTTAACGATTTGACAGGGAAAGGCTCCTTCTGGTCGACGGATCTGGAGTTCGTCAATGTTGATAAAATCCGGATGCAATATTTTCAACCACTATTCAAAGCGACGTTTATCTCGCCGGAGCTTCACAATTCGACAGATTATCAGGTCATTTACGACGATAAAGATTCGGTTGCGAGGTATAACATCGAGGAGGCTGGCGGCAGCATTTCTGTCGGCTCATTAATTCCTCGAATCGGAGCCGTACAAGTCGGATATTTGCTGTCGGAGGTGACTGGAAAGATTGTCAATAGCGACAGTGACGTTGAACTGACAGATTTCTCAGCGTCCAATGAACTCGTATCGAGCATCACAGCTTCGCTGCGTATCGATAGTGTCGATCGCTTTCCTTTCCCTCATAGCGGCCGACTGTTCGATCTTTCATACGAATGGGCCAGTAAAGATTTTGGTGGAGATGTGGACTTTCAGAAACTGTCAGCTGAGTATTGGCGCTACTTCCCCTTTTCCGAGAAACAGACCGTCGGTATCCACCTGTTGGCAGGTTCTGACTTGCGTACCGAGCTGAAGCCCTATCGCGATTTCATTCTGGGTGGGCGTAATTCCTTTGTCGGCTATAAAATTGAGGAAATTCGAGGGGCCAATATCGGCATCGCCAGCCTGGAATACCGTTATCAGATCGCCAGCCTGCCCTCTCCGATCGGCAGCAATATTTATGCGACGCTGATCGGCAATGTCGGCAACGCCTGGCGCGACCTGGATGAACTGAAAGAGGAGGTCGATTTGCTTTACGGTGGCAGTATCGGTGTTGCTGCTGATACCTTTCTCGGTCCGGTCAGCGCTGACTTTTCGCTTGGCGACGGCGGACGACAGGTCATATATTTCAACATTGGCAGAAAATTTTAACCTTTGGCGCTCACTCCCTAACATTATTTTACCGCAGAGGACGTAGAGGAAGGCGTTCCAACGTGCTCTTCTCTGCGTATCTCTGGGCTCTCTGCGGTGAAATCGTTCGATATTTCCCAAAAGACGTTAGGAACTGGGGCGTTCGGTGATTTCATGAAATACTCCGTCGGATTTATTGCTCCCTATCCTGAATTAGCCTCGTTGTTTGCCGATGTCTGTCAGGAACTTCAACGAAGTATTCGGATTGAAGTTGGCGATCTCGAAGACGGTGCGCATCAGGCCCTTCGGATGGAAGAACAGGGGATGGATGTTGTCATTAGCCGGGGAGGGACGGCAATCGCGATCAAGGAGACCGTGACCGATCTTCCGGTGGTCGAGGTTCAGGTCAGCGGTTTTGATATTATTCGCGCCTTGTACAAGGCGAGACAGCAGGCTAGCAAGATCGCGATCGTCGGTTTTGAGCCCTTCACGTATGAACCGGATGATCTTGGAGAGATGCTCGGACTGGAACTGATAGTCATATCGCTAAAGGCTCTTTGGTACGACCAACCCCACTATATCGAGGAAGAACTCAGACACATTCAAAAGCAAGGTTATACCTGCATCGTCGGAGATAATATTTCCGTGAATGTCGCACAACAATTGGGGATGTGTGGGCATCTTATCACATCGGGAAAAGAAGCTCTCATCCAGGCAATTCTCGAAGCCGAGCGGGTGGCAGTGGTCCGGCAGCAGGAGATCGAAAAAGCCAGACGCGCCAAAAGTATTATCCAGTTCGCTTACGAAGGGATCATCAGTATCGATCGCGATGGCATGATTGATATTTTCAATCCCACAGCCGAAGATATTTTCTCTCGCAAAGCCTATAAAATGCTTGGGAAGCACATCGAAGATGTTCTTCCGGCGGTGGGGCTGTCACAAGCCCTGCGAACCGGCTTTCAGGAACGAGAAAAAATGCTGATTCTTGGCGAGACTAACGTTCTGGCAAACATTATTCCTATTCAAGTCAACGAGCAGATCGTGCGAGTGGTAGCGACCTTTCAGAAAACTTCTCACATTCAACGCATGGAGCAAAAAATCCGTGAAGAATTTTATCTGAAAGGTCATACCGCAGAACATCGTTTCCAGGATATTATCGGGCAGACTCACACGATTCGACAAGTGAAAGAAGAGGCCAGAGACTACGCCCAGATCGATCTGCCTATTTTGATTTATGGCGAAACCGGCACCGGTAAAGAACTCTTTGCCCAGGCGATTCATAATGCGAGTGCCAGACGCAATAAACCTTTTGTCGCCTTTAATTGTGCGGCGCTCCCTGAACATTTGCTCGAAAGTGAGTTATTCGGATATGTTGAAGGCGCGTTTACCGGGGCCGTTAAGAAAGGCCGGGCCGGCCTCTTTGAACAGGCTCATGGAGGAACCATTTTTCTGGATGAAATCGGAGAAATTCCGACCGGAATTCAAGCCCGTCTGCTGCGGGTGCTTCAAGAATCGAAAATCCGGCGTTTAGGAGATGACAGAGTCACGCCGGTCGATGTCAGAATCATCGCGGCAACCAATAAAAAATTGGCTCAACTGGTTGATGAAGGAAGCTTTCGTAATGATTTGTACTATCGGATCAATGTCTTACAATTAACGATTCCTGCCTTGCGTCAAAGGCAGGAAGATCTTCCGGTCTTGATCGACTTTTTTCTGAAAAAATATGCTCAGCGAATCAATAAAATAGTGAAAGGCGTATCCCGAACCGGTATGAATCTGCTGCTCGATTACGATTGGCCGGGCAATGTCCGACAATTGGAAAATATTGTCGAGCGACTCATGGTACGAACCAAAGAGCGCTATATCATGGCCGGGCCTGTTAGAGAGGTGATGCAATCATTGCGAGCTTACGTCGATAGCGGCGGGCAGCAGAGACCGCTTCAACCAGCTCCTGATGAATCCGGCTTTCGGCTGCCGCCGAAAGCCAGCCTGGCCGAACTCGAGAAGATGATTATTCGACAGGTCCTCCACGAGGAGCGTGGTAATAAGGGCGCGGCCGCCGAACGCCTCAATATCGGACGTACCACACTATGGAGAAAATTAAAGGATTGAAATCAATTGTTTTATTGCCTGTTCATCCCGAATGGATAGATATGGTTATGCAAATGATATACTTATGATTTATGGCGGTAAGACATCTGAATCGTGTCTCCGGTTTGTAGAGAGGATAGTGGTGCCATGATGTCAAAATTTTTTTAGATTATTGTGCTTCATGATTCATATTGAACGATGTTTTCATTTTGAAACATTATAAGCTAATATTGTTTCATAATGAATTTATTGAGATAAACGTACCTGCCTGTTCGCATTCTTCGATCACCTTACGAATAAGCCTTTCCAGGTCACCTTGCCATGGTTGGCATAAAATCTGCTATCAGAAACATTGATACGGGCAACATCCTATGAATGTTTCTTACGGTTGAAGGTGAACAGTGATCTACATTATCGCAGATGATCTGACAGGGGCGACAGACACCGGAGTTCAATTTTCTAAACAAGGGTACAGGACGCAAGTCGTCATTGTGACTGGGGCTGATTTCCAGCCTATTCCCGATACCCGAAATGTGTTCAGTGAGACGGATGTGCTCGTTATCGACACTGAGACGCGTGAAGCATCTCCCTCGACGGCACGCCATCGAATCCGGCATATTTTAGAGCATCTCCCCGCCAATGAAGATGACATCGTGTATAAGAAAGTTGACTCCACGCTGCGAGGCAACATCGGAGTCGAACTGGATGAGTGCCTGAACGTTTTACACAAGGACGTGTGTGTGTTTACGCCATCTCTTCCTGCCAATAAGCGGATAACCGTTGAAGGCTATCTGATTGTTCAGGATCAACCATTAGGGTTGAGTGAATACTATAGCGGTCACCTCGCACCGGAGGATGCATCATATATTCCGAATGTATTAGAGTCGGCGACTGACTTCCCTATCGCGCGAATCGATCTGAAACACGTCATGCGCGGAGAAGAGACGATTCTGCAGAAACTCAGAAAGCTCGTTAAAGCAGGCAGGAAGATTCTTGTTGTCGATGCAATAAACGACACGCAACTACAGCATATTCTTCAAAGCTGTTCCCGATTTGAGGGCTCTGTCCTCTACTCCGGTTCAGCCGGCCTGGCAAATGCGATTTCCACCGGGCAGCATGACACAAGGCAGGTGACTATCCAGAAACCGTCTCCTGAAAAATCCGTGCTCATCGTGAGCGGCTCGATGAATATGACCACTCTTCGCCAGCTCGAATATTTGAGCGCCTCTCCGTTGCTTTGCAAAATTTCCATTGATGTCAAACAACTTTTAAATCAGACCGAGGCATGCCTGCAACAGGCACGCATGACAACCGTTCAGGCTCTCCATGATGGGCACTACGCCCTCATTTGTCCCGATCCTGCCTGCCTGGAAGAGTGGCAAAGTCAGGAACTCTTATCAGAGTTCCATCTGACGTTTCGAGAATTAGGTATTACAATCAGAGATTTTTTAGGAAGACTGACTTCGGCCATCCTTGAAGAAACGCAGACCAATAAACTCATCGTAACAGGGGGCGATACTGCGATAGGGGTCTGCTCGGCTTTAGGTCTCTACAATTTAACCATCCTTGACGAGTTTTTGCCGGGAATCCCTCTGTCCTCTGGGGTTCTAAAAGATCGTAGACGACTGAATATCGCCACCAAAGCCGGAGGCTTTGGCGAGGAAGATGCTTTATATATCGTCCTGGAAAAATTGATTCGCCTGGGAAAATAAGAAACAAATGAACACAAAACCTTTAATTGGAATCAGTGCCGGCGATCCAGCGGGCATCGGGCCTGAAGTGACGGCGAAAGCTCTTTCTCAACCCGAAATATACCAACTCTGCCGTCCGCTGGTGGTGGCTGAAAACGAGCTGATGCGGGCCGCGATTGAATTTTCAGGCCTAGCCCTGAAGGTTCATCCTGTCAGCACACCGCAGGAAGGATTGTATGAAGCAGGGACCCTCGATGTACTGGACTTGCGAAATATTGACGGACGCTCTATTGCTTACCGGCAGGTGTCGGCTGAATGCGGACAAGCCTCATTCGAATTTGTTGAAAAGACGATTAAATTGGCAATGGCAGGCGAAATAGATGCTACGGTAACGGGTCCGATTAATAAGGAAGCGATTAGACTGGCAGGCTGTCCTCATGCCGGACATACCGAGATTTACGCCACCCTTACGCAGACCAAAGACTACGCTATGATGCTGATGCACGAACACTTCCGTGTGATTCACGTCTCGACCCATGTCGCGCTGCGAAAAGCCTGCGAGCGTGTCAAAACCGATCGAGTGCTCCGAGTTATTCGATTGGCCCAGACCACCTTGCAACAGTTGGGCATCGACACACCGCGAATTGCCGTAGCCGGGTTGAACCCACATGCCGGTGAAAACGGCTTGTTTGGCAGAGAGGAGATTGAAGAAATTCAGCCGGCCATTGAACAGGCACAAGAAGAAGGGATGAACGTGGATGGTCCGCTTCCTGCTGATACGGTGTTCTCTAAAATGCAGGGCGGTCAGTATGATATTGTGGTCGTCATGTATCACGATCAGGGCCATATCCCGACAAAATTGCTCGGATTTCAGTATGACGAAAAAACCGATACATGGGGCGCGGTATCGGGCATCAACATGACCTGCGGCCTGCCGATTATCCGGGTCTCTGTCGATCACGGCACAGCCTTCGATAAGGCCGGAGCAGGCCAGGCCAATCCGGACAGTATGATCCAGGCGATCGAGGTTGCCTCGCAACTCGCCTCAACAGCAACAACAGGAGAGGAAACATGAAACTTTTTAAGGTGAAACAAGATTTCCCCCGCCCGTCGATCCCGTCGGGGGATATTGCCGCTGTCGTTCGAAAACAGCTTGCCGGGTGTGATCTTTCCGTCAAAAAAGGTGATCGCATTGCGATTGCCACAGGCAGCCGGGGCATTGCGAACATTCACCACATCGTCAAGGCGACTGTTGATTATGTGAAAGAAGCGGGGGGCGAGCCGTTTATCGTTCCAGCCATGGGAAGTCACGGTGGCGCCACGCCTGAAGGGCAGCGTGAAGTCCTCGAAAGCTATGGGATCACCGAAAGCTATACCGGCGTTCCCATCAAATCGTCATTGGAAGTTGTGACCCTTCCTCAAGATGATCTTCCGAATAAAGTGTATATGGACAAACATGCTTATGAGGCTGACGGTACGATCGTGATTAATCGCGTCAAAGTGCATACCGATTATCACGGACCCCTCGAGAGCGGTGTCATGAAAATGTTGGTCATCGGCCTGGGCAAACACGACCAGGCGCTGGCGATTCATGATTACGGCACCAAAGGCTTGAAAGAGTATATCCCTCCCACGGCCCGCCAGGTGCTGAAATATGGAAACATTCTGGCCGGTGTTGCAATTGCCGAAAATGCGTATGACGAAACAGCGATCATCAAAGCCTGGAAACCGGCAGACATTGAACGTGAGGAAATCGCGATGCTGCGATGGGTAAAAGACAATATGCCGTCGCTGCCGGTGAAACAGATCGATGTGCTGATTATTGATGAATTCGGCAAAGATATTTCCGGAGTGGGGCTGGATCCGAATATTATCGGACGCACAAAGATTAAAACCGAACCAGAACCCGAATTCCCTGATATTACTAGTATTATGCTGCTGAATCTCACGAAGAATTCGCATGGCAATGCGATTGGGATGGGGCTGGCCGATATTATCACACGCCGTGTATTCGAAAACATCGACTTTAAGGCCACCTATGAAAATGTCGTGACCAGCAGTTTCCTTGAGCGCGGATTCGTCCCGATCGTTGTTGACGATGAGAATACCGGACTGAATTACGCCTTGAGGTCCTGTGGATTGGCGGATGTGAATAATCCCAGAATTATCCGTATTAAAAATACGTTGAACTTAGATGAGATTTGGGTGTCTCAGGCTCTTGTTGATGAATTGGAAGGTCGACCGCAGATTGCGGTGCTTGATGAGAGTCTGGACGTGTTTGCTGCGTGCTAAAATTCCGGAGTTTCGGTCGGACGTGTCAGACATATCGGAGCATGTCCGACATGTCCCATGTGCCTGCTAACCACCACTTTGAAAAAAGGAGGGATGCCTGGAAAGCGTGAAAGAAAGCCTGACCTGCTTGAAAACTCTTGAGACAAACGTTTTGCATGAACAGTGAAGATGAATCTGAATAGGAGGAATGAGCATGTTCAAAAAAATGAGTATTTTGCTGTTGGTTGTTGCGTTGTGTGTGAGTGTCGGTCAGATCGCATTGGCCAAAACCGTCATTCGAGTCGCCCATACGATTGCTCCGGATTCTCACTATAATCAAGGCTTATTGAAATTGGGTGAACTTCTCAAAGAGCGCACCAATGGGGAACTCGAGTTAGAAGTGTATCATTCGGCTCAATTGGGCTCAGAACGAGATGCGGTCGAAGGGGTGGCAATGGGAACCCTGGAAATGACGTTGGTCTCGTCGGCGCCTCTTGCGAATTTTACGAATAAATTTATGATTTTCAACCTACCGTTCATCGTGCGCGATCGTGAGAAAGCCTATGCCTGGATGGATGGCCCGGAAGGTCAAAAAATTCTGGATTCCCTGCTCGAACAAAATATCGTGGGACTAGGGATTTGGGAAAATGGTTTTCGAAATTTGACCAATTCAAAAGTCGCGGTGAAAGCCCCTGAAGATGTGAAAGGGCTTAAAATTCGTTTAATGGAAAATCCGATTCATGTTGCCACCTTTAAAACCCTGGGGGCCTACCCGGTGCCGATGCCGTTCGGAGAGCTGTTCACGGCGTTGCAGCAGAAAACCGTTGACGGGCAGGAAAACCCTCTGATCATCATCCACACCTCAAAATTTGCAGAAGTTCAAAAATATGTGACATTAACCGGACATTTCTATGCGCCGGCAGTGTTGTTGATCAATAAAGCTTTTTGGGAAAATACGCTGACCGAAGAGCAGCGCAAAATTTTCAAAGAGTGCGAACAGGAAGCCAAAACTTGGGAACGGCAATTCAGTCAGAAAGGCGACGAAGAACTGGCGAAAAGCCTCAAGGAAGACGGTATGGAAGTGATTTCCCCGGATAAAGCCACATGGGTGGAAGCCACGAAACCGGTCTATAAGCAGTTTGAAGAACAGATTGGGAAAGAGATGATCGACAGCTTTGTCAACGCTCAGAATTAAGAAAGAAGGCAGAAGACGAAGGCCGTTATTGTTGTGACCCCGTAAACCCTGGCAAGGTGTAAAAACCTGCCAGGGTTGGTCGAGTGCTTTAACACATTATACTTGACGGGTGGCGCGATGTACCTGCGAACAGCCTTGTTTGCAACGTGCCCACAAGGCTGTCGGCACGTACAACCCATTACTTCAATCTTACAGAAGCACTAGCCCAATGGACAATTCGGTTTCTCCGGTTTGTATCACACGACTTTTGGCCTTTGTCTTTCGCCTCGGTGTCTTCTTATGAAAAACAAATTTTTGCACCATCTTGATCACTTTGAAGAATATGCGCTACTCGTGTTATTTCCCATGATGGTGGTTGTCGTGTTTGTCGCAACCCTGGCTCGTTATTTTAACCTGTTTCCCATGTTTTGGGGCGAAGAAGTGGCACGGTACATCATGGTATATATGGCCTACATCGGAGCGGGATTGGCGATGAAGAAAGGGGCGCATGTGGGTGTCAGTTTTTTGGTCGATACCATCAAAAATCCGGCGGTACGCAAAGTGTTTGATGTTATTCGTCTGGGAGTCGTGTTGTTTTTTTGCGGCATTATTATCTACTATATTGTTCAAATTATTCAATCACCGATCTTCAAGATCCAAACTACGCCGGCCTTATTTATTCCGATGTGGATTCCGTATGCTGCGGTCCCGTTAGGGATGATTCTGATCAGCATCCGGACCATCCAAGCTTTTTGGTTTTCCCCTGACCCCACTGAGTCCTCGCGAGAAACCGGTGATTCCAGAGACTAACCAGCAGACTAAGGAGAAAAAGTATGGCAATTATTATGTTTGGCGTTCTCATCGGACTTATTTTAATCAATATTCCGGTTGCTGTCAGTATCGGTATTGCCGCAATTACCGGGATTACATTCAGCAGTCTTCCCTTGAATCAAGTGGTTGTCGCCCAACGTATGTTCACTGCCGTCGATTCGTTCCCATTTATGGCGATCCCATTTTTTATGCTGGCCGGCGGGTTGATGGAATATGGCGGGATTTCGAAACGTCTGGTGCATCTGGCTTCAGCGATGGTCGGCAGCCTTCGCGGAGGCCTGGGGCTCATTACGATTTTGGCTTCAGCATTTTTCGGAGCGATCAGCGGCTCAAACCCGGCAACGGTTGCCGCGATCGGTGGGATCATGGTGCCGGCGATGATCAAAAAGGGCTATTCTCCCGCCTTTGCTGCTGCCATCGCCGCTTCCGGGGGAACACTGGGAGTGGTGATTCCTCCGTCAATCCCGATGATCACCTATGGGGTCGTTGCCGGAGTGTCGATTGGCGATCTCTTTATCTGCGGGATCGTACCCGGCATTTTAATGACTATTTCGTTAGGCGCGGTGGTCGTGATGGTGGCAGTAAAGCTCGATATTCCCAAAGAGCCACGCAAAAGTGGTGCCGAATTCGTAGCTGCGTTACGCGAATCGATTCTCGCAATTATTATGCCCGCCATTATTTTAGGTGGGATTTATGGTGGCATCTTTACGCCGACTGAGGCCGGAGCTGTCGCTGCCGTGTACAGCCTGATCGTCAGTACCTTTATCTATCGTGAACTGTCCCTGAAAAAACTGCGCACGATTATTCTTAAGGCAGGAATCAGCACCTCGGTTGTCTTTTTTGTGATTGCAACCTCCCAATCCTTTTCCTGGCTGATCACGGTGGGCAGAGTGTCGCAGGCCATTACTGAAGGCATGTTGGCCCTTTCACAAAACCCGATTGTGATCGTCACCTTAATCAATATACTCCTCCTTTTTTTGGGCGTCTTTTTGGAAACCCAGGCGATCATCCTGCTTGTCGCACCGATCATGCTGCCGATTGTCAAGGGCTTCGGGATGGATCCCTTACTGCTCGGCATTATCATGGTTGTCAATACATCCGTCGGCATGATTACGCCTCCAATGGCCGTGAATCTCTTCGTGGCTTCCAGTCTGGTGAAGAACTACAACGTCACGATTGAAAAAATTTCCCAATATGTGATTCGCTTTCTCCTGATCGAGATTCTCGATATCTTGATCGTCAGTAATTTCCCGGAAATCTCTCTGGGACTGCTGCGCTTGCTCAAGTAGTTCTCTCTCTGGCGTATCACACAGGTCTCCTGCTGTGACGTGTGCGCGCAAGACGATGCGGATATGAGGAAGCATTGCTCGAAAAAAGAGGTTCTGGATGACAAGTTCGAGCATTTTTAGCTATCGCGTATCCTTAAACCCTATGTGTGTGGTCCGATGGTTTTTCCTCTTCATCTAAACAGTGTCAACATACACATTCCTAAATGTCATAAGCCCTGAAACATTTTAGAACTTGACAAAATACATGGAAAACGGACACATACAGCAGTATGCTGTGATACTAACCCCAGAGAACCCTTTTACTGTTGGAGAGAATTTATGCTTGAACCGCCCCATGAAGATGTAACAATACCTTTCTTATCTAAAGCAAAAGAGCTTGAAGATGAATTAATTCGCATTCGAAGGCATTTGCATAAGTTCCCTGAATTAGGCAATCAGGAATACGAGACGAGTACGTTCATCAAAACCAAACTTTCCGAATATGGGATCCAGGAATTTGCTTCGTTACCGGGTACAGGGGTCGTTGCGCGTATCAAAGGCGGGAAAGAAGGGAAAACTGTCGCGATACGAGCTGATATAGATGCCCTGCCGATTACTGAAGAAACTGGCTTACCATATGCGTCCGCTAATCCTGGTGTTATGCACGCCTGTGGGCATGATGTGCATACGACCGTTGGGTTAGGGTGTGCAAAGGTTCTCAATTCCATCAAAGATCAAATCGCCGGGAACGTGACGTTTATCTTTCAGCCTGCGGAAGAACGCCTGAATGGAGCGAGAGATATGATTAGTGCCGGAGCGCTTGAACAGCCTCAGGTCGATGCTATTATGGCGCTTCATAGCTGGCCGGATATTCCCGCAGGAACGATTGGAGTGAGAAAAGGCCCTTTTCTGGCCTCAGCCGATGTTTTTACCATTCGGGTGCATGGAAAACAGGGACATGCGGCTCATCCTCATAGATGTGTCGATCCTATTGTCATCTCAGGGCAAATTGTGACAAATCTGCAAACGATCGTCTCACGGGAAATTCCGCCAACGGAACCTCTTGTCGTGACTATTGGGAAAATCCAGGGCGGAACAGCTCCCAATATTATTCCGAGTGTGGTGGAAATGGCCGGTACGGTCAGAACATTGAATCCTGAATTGAGAGCCAGAATTCCAGAAATGCTTACCAGAGTTGTTCAAGGCATGGCTCGAGCGATGAGAGGTGAGGCTGACGTCGGGTATCAGTGGGGAACGCCTCCTGTTATCTCCGACGATACACTCTATCAGCTTATTGAAGAAAATACGAAAACCATATTAGGCGAGGAGAAGCTTGTGTATTTAGCAGAGCCTTCTATGGGAGGGGAAGACTTCGCGTTCTATCTGGAAAAGGTTCCGGGGGTCTTTTTCAGGTTGGGGACGTATAGTGAAAAGTTAGGAGAAAGAGCCCCGTTGCATTCACCGTTTTTTGCCGTTGATGAAGCCTGCCTTCCCGTCGGTGTTGCTGTCATGTGCCGTTCGGTATACTCGTATTTGACGGTTAAATAAATTATTATCCGTAAAGGAGGTGATATGTGGCCGAAAGATGTGTTTGTAGATCTCGCATGTAAGACAGGGATTATGAGCAATACGACCGTAATTGTGTTTTAACAACTTAAGAAGGAGTCGTTTATGAAACGTGTTTTAGTGTTGAGTGTAATTGTCGCTGTGGTGGCTGTGAGTCTGGTCAGTTATGCTGCGCAAGATGTCATTGAATTGAAGCTTGGCTCGAAGATGCCTGAAAACAACCCGGAATCACAAGGAGTCCTCCGAGTGTGTGAATTGGTGGAGGAACGGAGTAACGGACGATTAAAGATCATCCCCTACTTCGGTGAGGCGCTCGGAAACAAGAATACACAGCTCGAAAACGTGATGATGGGAACCCAGGATATGTATATCGAAAGTTATTCTCACTACGTGAGTTGGGTCCCGGGATTTGCCGTGCATTCGCTTCCCTATCTTTTCAGCGGAGCGGAACAATATCAACAATTTCTTTTGAGCGATCTGGAGAAAGAGCTTGAACAGAAATTGCTCGATAAAACGGGAATCAAAATATTAAACACGAAAAAGAATTGGGTACGAGGACCGTACCGGGTATTAGTGTCTAAAAAGCCGATCTTTTCTCCGGCTGATCTGGCAGGAGTCAAACTTCGCATGGCGGATTCGAGGCTGTTGAGCAATGTCTGGAATGGCTTAGGGGCCAATGTGATCAATCTGGCATGGTCTGAAGTGTATCTTGCATTACAACAAGGGGTTGTTGAGGCCGTAACATCGCCGGTGAGCCTGCTTTACAGCATGAAATTTACTGAAATATGTAAATATGTGATCAGAACGGACGAGTATAATCAACAACTCGCGTTAGTCATCAACAATAAAAAATTCGAAAGCCTGCCGGAAGATTTACAAAAAATTCTGGTGGACACAATCGATGAAGTTGGTGAATACGTCTCAGGCTTAGTGTATGAAGCGGCAAATAAAGATTTGGAGAAAATGAAACAGGAACATGGAATGGAATATGCTGAGCCGGACATCAGTCCGTGGCTGGATAAAATGCCGGATATTTTCTCCACTCTGGAAAAGGAAGGTCTGATTCCGAAAGAAGCTGTCGAAAAAGTTTTAGCATGGCAAAAGACCTTGTAAGGGGAATTGTTGATGGAGTCCACTTCTGAAGTGGCCTCCATCTGGGATATACGAGAAGTATTTCCCCTTGTAGAGGCCGCTTGAGACGTGGACTCCACTGTTATGAAAAATATTATGTTCACACAAATTGAATTTTTCCTGAAAGTTATCAATGATATCTTAGAAAAAGTGACAATCTGGGCGGCTAAGATCGGGCTGATACTGATGTTGGGGATTAATGTTTTGGAAATTTTTTCCCGGACGTTATTCTCACATTCCTTTGATTGGGTGCAAGAACTCTCAATTCTTCTCTTGGGGACGATGGTTTTTTTAGGGAGTTGTGGGGTCTATCGTCAAAAGCGAGATGCTGTTGTGACCTATTTTCTCGATAAATTTCTGCCAGCATGGCTTCGCCCCCCTCTGGTTCTGCTTTTCAATAGTCTGATTATCGCGTTTTTAGCCACCTTGACAGTTTATGCAATCAAATTGCAAGGTCTACAATCTCTTGCCAGGGCTATTTATCTGCCAATAATGATGAATTGGTTCTCTTTTCCAGTGATTATCTTTGCCGTAGTCAGCCTCCTGATATTTCTCGAAGATACGTTAGGAATTATTAATACGATGCGTAGGAAAGGCCAGTCTTCATGATCTCCGTTCTCTTGATCGTCTCATTTCTCGTTCTACTTCTTTTAGGAGTTCCTATTACGTTTGCCATGGCATTAGCGACGCTAGGGAGCTTACTTGCCGGAGAGTATAATTTACAAATTATCCCACAGATTATGGCCAGAGGGATCACGAATTTTACCTTAATGGCAGTACCACTGTTTATCCTGGCAGGAAATTTGATGAATAGTATGGGACTTACCGAAAGGATGTTTGGCTTTGCGAGAGCTCTCGTAGGGCATATTAAAGGAGGACTCGCTCATGTAAACGTCGTCTCAAGCATGATCTTTGCTGGAATATCAGGCTCCGCAGCAGCAGATTGTGCGGGACTAGGGATTATTGAAATTGAAGCGATGACTCAGGCCGGATATCGAAAACCATTCAGTGCTGCTGTTACTGTCGCATCAGCAACGGTTGGCCCGATTATTCCGCCAAGCATAGGATTTATCATCTACGGTGTTTTAGCAGAAGTCTCAATTGCAAAGTTATTTCTCGCCGGATTAGTGCCCGGGGTGTTGATGGCTTCATTGCTATGTGCCATGATATACTGGTTTGCTGCAACCGGTCGTGAGCCTTGTCCTGTTGATCGTAGAAAGAATGTGAGAGAAATATGGATCGCTTTTAAAAATGGGATTCTTGCCCTTCTGGCCCCACTCATTATTTTGTACGGTATGACAGGAGGGGTGATTACGCCGACAGAAGCTGGGGTTCTTGCGGTTGTCTACTCGCTCATTGTCGGGATTGTGTATAGAGAATTTCGTATATCAGCACTGCCAAGAGTCCTTTATGACACAGTGCTTTCATCGGCCCATATTCTTTTATTAGTGTCTATGGCAAGTGTGATGGGCTATCTGATGACCCAGGAACGAACCCCGAACCTGATTGGGGGGTGGATTATGTCATTGACAACGAATAAATATATCATCCTCCTATTGATAGATATTGTCTTGCTCGTGATAGGCTGTATGATGTCGGGAACAGCCTCTTTAATCATTTTGACTCCGATATTTTTACCGATAGTCTCATCCCTGGGTGTTGATTTGATTCATTTTGGGGTTATTATGGGGGTTGGTCTGGTGATCGGAGTCGCTACGCCCCCGGTTGGGATCGGTCTTTACGTTGTGGCCGAAATCTCCCATTTGCAATTCGAGGATGTGGTACGCGCCGCTTTGCCATTTCTGATCCCCTTAATTCTGGTGCTTCTGATCATCACCTATTTTCCGCAGCTTGTCCTGCTTCTTCCAAATGCCTTGATGTAATACTATGGAGACATTCACATGTTAAATCATAAAAAAACGACACAGTTTCGTCACGCGATCCAGCGAGAAGCTCTTCTTGTCGCACCAGGGGCTTACGATGTTCTCACCGCAAAAATTATCGAAAGACTCGGCTTTGAAGCAATTTTCTTTAGTGGAGGCAGCGTAGCCGTAAGCCTTTTGGGATTTCCTGATATCGGCTTGATTAGCTTTAACGAAATGTTGAACCATCTCAGAAATATGGTCCAGGCCGTTGATATCCCCGTGTTCGCAGATGGCGATAATGGCTACGGGAACGCTCTCAATGTCCAAAGAACTGTCAGAGAATATGAGACTGCCGGAGTCGTCGGTATTCAGCTTGATGATCTCGTCCTCCCGAAAAGATACGCCGAGCCGAATAAGCAATTGCTTCCAATCGAAGAGGTAAAGGGGAAAATCAGGGCGGCACAGGATGCGAAAACCCAGGAGGATTTTGTGATCATCTTTCGGACGCTTGCACGATTAGATCATACCCTTGAAGAGGCGATTAGCCGAGCGAATGCAGCGGTAGAATCGGGAGCTGATGTTGTGTTTGTCGATAACTTGCGCTCTGAAGAAGAGTTTAAAACATTAATCAAGGAAGTTGATGCTCCCTTGCTCATCAATATGAATGAGAAAAGTGTCGCTGCAGATTTTTCCACAAGTACGATGGAATCCCTCGGTTTCAGCCTTGCAATCTTTCCCGTGTCGTCGATCTCTGCCGCAGCTCATGGTGCATTAACTGTGTTGACCGAGCTAAAAAATACCGGTTCCACGATCAATGTCAGACAACACATGACCCCTATGACAGAACTCTATAATTTAGCCAATTTCGATGAATATAAAGCCCTTGAAAAACAATATCTCCCTTCTGGAGAAGCCATGTCTTAAGTGAAATAATGGAAACCTGTTGTGTGAACCTGGTTGAGGCCGGCGATCCGGTGTCGGTGCATATCAATGGTGTCTCCGGAATGCGAATGCAGGATGTGGCATCACGTTTGGAAGCCAATGACGCTCTCTACAGTGGAACGCAGAAATGCCTCTCCTGACCACCGGGACTTGCGCCAGTGTCCTTTTCCGACAAAGCCGTTGCAACACTCAAAAACTGAAGCGCGAAAGTGTCGAACTGGTCTCTGCATCTCACAATAATTATTAAGTATTGGGAAGGCGCGAAACGCAGCTATCATCTGCCCCCAGCGTCGCGAAGTCTATTCCTGAATTATTCGGATTCGTCTAACGATGAAAATTTTGATCGAAAACGGAAGAATTATCGATGGTTCCGGTGGACCAATGTTTCCCGGTCGTCTGAGCATTCATTACGATCGGATTGTTGAGGTTGGAGAGGTTTCCGAATCAGCAGCCTCTTTCGATCGTGTGATCGATGCC